>ERZ1026852.1704-NODE-1704-length-11377-cov-5.937908_pt1 | contig 11377 bp, 8 predicted proteins | sample MGYA00380156_ERZ1026852 | MGnify/ENA primary metagenome ERZ1026852 (study PRJEB33269, sample SAMEA4719792) | human gut metagenome | biome: human-associated habitat; feature: organic feature; material: feces | place: Cameroon | collected 2013-10 ...
GGTTTTTGTTTATGCTTATATCATTTTTGTTGGTGATGGCTATCACATACGGTGTGGGAGATATTATATATCAAAGTGCCGACAATTTGGATCAGTATGATCCTATTTCCTTTATGGATAAATTTGGCACAGCGTTTATTGGTGGCTTCTGGGGAACAGTTTGGTTCATCCTCATGTCGCTGATTATGATGCTTACCAGTACCCATAATTATAAAGTTCCGATTAAATCTTAAGCAATATGGCAAAGTTATATGTATTTGGAATCGGGGGCACAGGCTCTCGTGTGCTCCGCTCTTTTACCTTCTTATTAGGGGCGGGGGTTAAGGTTAAAGGTTTTAATGAAGTTGTTCCTATTATAATTGACGCCGATAGCACCTCTGGCGACAAGACTGATACAGTTGAACTGATGCAGCGCTATGTGAAGATTCATGAAAAAGAAGATCACACAGCAAATGCATTTCAGGATGGCTTTTTTGCAACAAAAATGTCGTCGTGCTGTGGCAACAACTTTACGATGACCATACCCGGTGAAACATCTCAACGCTTTAAAGACTATATGAATTTCAGGAGTTTTTCAGAGACCGACCAAGCTTTGGTAAAGATGCTTTTTTCTGAGGAAAACTTAAATTCCGGCATGGAGGTTGGGTTCAAGGGAAATCCTAATATAGGCAGCGTGGTGTTAAATCAGTTTGTCGGCACTAACGGATATAACGGATTCGCAAATTCGTTCCAGCAAGGTGATGCGATATTTATCATTAGTTCTATTTTTGGAGGTACTGGCGCAAGCGGTTTTCCAATTTTACTTCACAATCTCAGAAGAAACGACGGAACAATTCCGAATGCCAACCTATTGAAAAGTTGCCAAATTGGCGCATTGAGCGTACTTCCATATTTCGACCTTGAGCCTGCTGAAAAAGACAATGAAGACCAATTGGAGGGTGGCACATTTATTCAGAAAACTCGTGCTGCACTGAAGTATTATTACAACAATTTGAAAGAACTGGACCAGCTTTATTACATAGGCGACGATTGGCGTCCCACGTATGAGAACCATAATGGTGGAGTATTACAGAAAAATCTCCCTCATTTTGTGGAGTTGGCTGGTGCGTTGGCTATTTTTAATTTCGCAGACGATGTAAGTGTGATGACCGACAGAACAGAACATAGCGACACTGTGGCATACGAATATGGACTAAAGGCGGAGAAGGAAGAGTTTGACTTTTCAAATCTTCATGGCCAGAGCCTGAATATGATACGTAAGCCCCTCACTAAATTTTTGTTGATGAGAAATTATTTTGCTCAAGCTCTTGATAATTCCTGGTCAAAGAGTTGGGCAAGCTCACACGAACCTATTTTCAACTCCACCTCTGTGAACGAGAATCGCTTCTATGATGAATTGAGCAAATTTATGGAGAGTTTTGCATCATGGCTTGAAGGAATGGCAAAAAATAAACGCTCATTTAAGCCATTTGATTTAGAGACAACGGGTGCCAATGTTTTCAACTTGGTTAAGGGCATTACCCCAGAGAAGCATTTCTTTGGCGACAAGAATTTTGATTTATTTAATAATCGTTTGGATAAAAACAAAAAGAAGCTATCACAACATATACCTTCGATTCAGGCTTGTTGGATGGACCTTTTTGCCCGAACAACCGACCAATTGGTGTCAGACGAACTACATTTATAAACCACAGACCAGTAAACTACTATGAGCAAAGTATTAAGATTACATAATGGAACCGCAGCAACGGGCGGTGACAACATCAATGGTTGGGGACACAGTACGCTAATCAATGATAAAGCGATAGAATCGATCATTGACCCACAAGGCGACGATGCCCGCTTTGAAATCACATCAATTCCAAGTCCTTTCGCAAGAATGGATCTTGTGATGCAAGCTTTTAAGTTTGTCAACGACAGAATCGACGCAGCAAAAACGAGAGAAGATGTCGCAGCAGTGTTTAATGGCGTTACCATTCACCATAAAATGGTGTCGGATATGCTTGATGTGGCTGAGCTATTTTTTAATATTGACAAATACACTACTCCCCCCAATCAAATAATTGAATTAGGGCATTGGAGCGTTTCTGCCATTGAAAGTCTGAAAAATGACAATGACCAAATGAAGCGATTGTTCGGCGACACGCTTGATTTATTCATTAAAACCGACCAAAGCAATGGTAACGTGTACCAATTGAAGAACTTAAACGAAATGTTCTTTTTAAAGTATGTTGGTGATGATGCTCCAAGCAAGGCGGCATTACCAGGTCACATCATTGGTGCTACATCTCCAAGTACGCTTTTTTTCACTCCAGCAGGTGATCTTTCATACGTGGCAAAAAAGGTATTGTTTGAAGGGAATAACGACCGCCCATTTGATGTCAATTATAATCCACTCATCAATCGCACTGATGATTTTATTCAATACTTAGTGGCATTGAGAAATTATCCAGGATTTGTTAACGACTTCAAATATGTGGCAGATTACATTGATAAAACATGTGACTTTAGGGGTATTGATCTTGCTACAGCAAAGTCTTTAAAAGAATTGCCTATTACAAATATCGTGTTGGATAATGGTATGCAAGTGAAGGTCGCTGGCAAATATCCAATTATGAAAAAAAGCCAAAGTGCAGCTGGTATAGCCAATAATAGCCAATTTGTTATCCGACCAAACAGTAAAAAACAGGTTGACAGACTACCATTAGTTCTTCCCGTAGACCATAGTTGCGCAGGGTGGACTTATACTAATTCAAAATGGAATCCAGAGATAATGGTGGGATCAGTACCCGTTGATTTTAGCAATTCAACCTCTCCTGAAGAGCGGTTGCTCCCAGGAATCAACGTGAAGTACCCATTCCTGACCATAAGCGATTTTCTTGAAGAAAATCTGATTTCTACCGACTTTTCAAATGCTTCGTTTTTAAACAAGGACGGTGAAAAGCTAAAGCATAATCCAAATTACTACTCTCTTGGCGACAAGGATGGGTTGGACAAGTATCTCATTCCTATAAAGAAGTGCTTTTTCGACTATTTCAGCATCGATGATTTGAAGCGGTATATTAACGCTTCACGCCGTACAGATGGCAGCGTTCGTGTAGTGTTAAAGATTCCCGTTAAAGGTGATGGCACGATGCATGATGTGACCTTCACAAGAGATTACCTCGATGTCCCAGAAGATGCAATTATAAACAATCCGAATCGCAGTGGAAAAATCATAAGTGTTCGTTCAACAGGCGTTACAATTTTGCCGCACATGAAGTTTTGTGGCGATGCTAAGCCTAATTATAGGGTCACACTTTACATTGACCGTGACATCACCGACAATAATGGAGGAGAAGATTGGCCAGAATTGTCGCTGATAGATGTGTCAGGTAAAGCAGCGGATGTGGGTGTTGGAAGTCCTGTGTGTCGCAACTACGACACAGGGAATGGTTCTAAAATTGACACCTATACCGATATTTCTAAAACGTATAGCGTGGGCCGTTCGTTCGACATTGTACAAGTTTCATATAAAGGAAACAAAAACCTTGTAATCCCTGTATTTAGGCTGATGAGTGGCGGAAGCAATGTGTTTAGCTTTGCTGTTGACTTTGGTACAACCAATACCCACATAGAATACGCAGTGGATGGCAAAGCTGCCAACACTTTCGATTTCTTTGGCGAAGATGCGCAACTGTGCCCAAACTATGGGCTGTCAAAGGACCCTGATTGGAGAAAAGTGATGGATGGCGACCTCATACCACGAGAAGTGGGCGCAGGTCAGGATGTTTCATTCCCAATACGTACTGCACTCACGTGCAAGAGACGGACAAATTGGGGCGAGACGGTGACACCTTTGCTCGACAGTAATATACCATTCTATTACGAGAAGAAAATTCAGCCAAAATACAATGAAGCTCCGTTAACGAATCTGAAATGGGAGCCAAACAACAATGTGGCAGAAAGCAGGAGAAAAAACTTTATCGAAAATCTGGCGATATTGATGCGTAACAAGGTGCTGATGAATGATGGTGACCTCAGCAAAACGAAAATCGTGTGGTTTTATCCAACCAGTATGAAACCTTCTGTGGTGGGAGAGTTGTCGCAAATATGGCAAAAGGTGTATGCTGACTATTTTGGTGGCAATAGTAACAACAATGTGACAAGCGTTCCTGAGGCTGTGGCCCCTGTATTTTATTACACCGAGGCTACAACCGATGCCATTACTATAGACATTGGTGGTGGAACATCTGACTTCTCTTTTGCAAAAGGTAAAAATGTAGAGTATATTTCTTCAGCAAGATTTGCTTCAAACAGCTTATTTGGCGACGGCTTATGTGGCGTGAATATGAGTAATGGTATTGTTAACCATTTTATGGAAGAAATCAAAAGCAGGCTCGATAAGCAAGAGAATTTGAAAGACATAATGGAAGATATCAAGCAGGGGGCAAATGCTTCATCGAATTTGGTGTCATTCTTCTTCTCGCTCAAAGATAATAAGGAAATCGAGGATGTGACATTGAGGGAAAATCTCGATTTCACAAAAATGCTTAGTGGTTCATCGGAATCTTGTGCCGTTTTGCTTGTGTTCTATATGGCTTTGATTTACTATGTGGCAAATGTAGTAAAAGAAAAGGGCATGAAAGAACCTCGGTATATCGGTTTTAGTGGCAACGGTTCAAAGGTGCTAAACATCTTTTTTAAGAATGAAGCCTCAAAACCATGTGTCGTCGAAATCACCCAAGCTATTTTTGAGAAAGTTTTAGGGCGCAAGTATGATAAAGACGGAATTAGCATACTTGAAACAAAAGACAACTCGCCAAAGCAGGCTACCGCAAAAGGCGGTATTGCCATTCTCCAAAATGGTGATAACAAATTTGGTCCGAAATTTGCCACAGAACACACCGTGGTTTGGACTGGTGCTGTCAACGAACATGCAATCTCCGAAAATCACAAATTGAAATATGGAGATTTGAGTAAAGACACTGATTACGAGGATATCGTGAAGAGTGTAAAAGAATTTGTGGGAGTATGTAAAAGCGTCATCAAAGACGCCAGCGCACAAGACTATATTAATTTGCCAGATAATATTGACCAATTTTTCGCGGCTGATGCATTCACTCGCGATTTAGGTAAGCATATTAATGATGGAATTATGAGAGAGAAGGTGCGTGACGAAGATGATGTGAACACTCCACTATTCTTCTACCCAATTGAAGGTATTCTTTACAATTTAGCAAACGAAAATTTCGCAAAATGAAAAAGTTTATATTATTCATTGTCGTAGCATTTCTCACACTTGGTGCAAATGCCGCCGACTCTATTAAGGCACAGAAAGCCATAGAGAAGGTAAAAGAAATGAGGAAACAGGACAAAAAGCAAATTAAGACAAATGACTCAACGGAACCAACAGGCGGTATTGGCGAAACGATTACTGTTTATGTGGCAGATAGTGTTGATACCGATGCACTTACCTCTAAGATCAACGACGGCGCTAATGTGCAGGTATTAAAGTTCGAGAAGTTGCCAGAACCAGAAAAGGAATGGTACGAAAAGACTTGGGTGGTCTATCTGATGATGGGCATGCTCATTGTGGCTTTATTTCTCGCAATTATGGCTACCGTGGGAGGTGCTGATGAAAAAGAGGTGACGCGTGACATAATTAAAAGAGTTAGAGGAGAAATTGATGACAGAATTCGTCTATCCTCTCAATCAATGTCTGGTAATTCATCAATAAATGACCTCACAAAGAAGACACGAGAACTTACCGACAAAATGAACGACATGCGTGACGAGGTAGAGCTGCTTAAACAGCATCAGTCTTCCGCCACAACTCAGCAAAATGCAGGTAACCATCAGAATTTTGGAGAGGCATTGAGACCAAAAGAAGTGAAGTTGTATGCAACAGTATTAGATGAGAATACTCTAATGAATGTTGGCACAGTCAAATCTTCCAAGCTTCCTTTTGTGATTTCTTTGAAATCGAACTCCGACAACGAGGGAACGTACGAGATAATTAACGATCAGGAAACTCAACAACGATGGTTGCAGAATTCCGATATGCAACGATGCTGTGTTAAAGTGGGCAACGGAAACACTATTGTGAGTCAAGTGCCTGGAAAAGTGACTGTTGACAGGCAGAGCGGCAAGGCTACAATTACAGTAAAAGCAAAAATTTACATCAAGTGAGGAAATGAGAAAACCACTTGACACTATCTTTCCAACCAAGACAGGAAGGTTAAAGTTCCTGTCTTGGCTTAAACCCCTTTTAGGAGGGGGAGAAAATGAAGAACTCCAAGCTCTTTCGCAAATGGAGGAGAGGATTCGTCGTTTGGAAGAAAAAGTGGATGCTTTAACAAAAGCTTTTGATTCTTTCAAACAAGACACCTATCTCACGTGCAGAAAGACTATGGGGATGGCTGACGATGCGCGTGATATGTGCGGTGACATCAAAAAGGAGATAGGCAAGTTGGCATCAGAAATCAAACGCTTAGAAGCAAAACTCCAGGAACAGGAGAAAAGTGAAAGAGGCACCGCCATCAAAGGCCCTATGGCAAAAGTCGATAGGGAGGTAGTGGAAAAGCCATTGGAAAAACTGTATTGTCAAGGTTCAAGCGATGGTGATTTGCTCATCAGGTGCTCAAGTGAGTTCAATTCAAGCAGAAGTGTTTTTGAAATCAGCAAAAACACTGGCGAATTCTGGATCACTTCAGACAAGCGGCTTCTAAACTATGCAATTGCCAACAGAGATTACGCTCTTAGTGTATGTGCAATAAAAGCCGTATTGTCTTCAAACCCAACTCAGATTGAGGTGGTTCAGAAAGGAAAAGCTGCACCGACAAATAATCCAGAAGAATGGAGGGTCGTTTCAAAGTTAGTCATTAAATTATTGTAAAAAAATGAATGTCGTAATTATATTAATAATTGTTTTACTGATTGGTCTTCAACTATTTATACTGTTGAAAACCCATAAAAAAATAAAGTATTAGCATCGGTGTTTGAGACCACTACAGAAGGTTACAAGGTGGAGAAATACTATATCCCTAAAAAAGAATTGTCAAGCACCACTTATGACATCATCCTGTCCGATAAAAGGAGATATAAAAGGAAGGGTGACGATGTGGAGACATACGAAGATGTGGTCTTTACCGAGGCTGGAGATGTTGATGGCTTGCCAGGAGTGCCAAGTATTGAGAAAAAAACACGAATAATATGTAAAGCAAAAGACAAGGAAGAAGTAAGCTTGATCTCACTTCCTGGTGAAAATCCTTTACAAAAAGAAATTAATCGTGTACTCAACAATTATTTGATTCGAAATAAAGGTGCTGCCAGTGATTACGGTTTAATTAAAGATGTGGTGGAACGCAACTGCAACAGTCTGGAGGAAGAAATCGAAACTCAAACTCCTTGGCCATTGTATTTTGGTCTGATGGGCACCATGCTGGGTATTATTGTGGGCATTGGCGACATTGCCATCAATGTGGGTTTTGACCAATTTGTGGAAAAACCTGAAGAGCATATTGGCGGGCTGATGGGTGATGTGGCTATGGCTATGATTGTAAGTTGCTGTGGCATTCTCTTCACAACCACACTCTCCTTTTTCGCTAAAAAAGCAAAATCAATTCTCGAAACTCGTAAAAACGCATTCTACTCGTGGTTCCAATCGGAGTTGATGCCAATCATTTCTAAAGAGAATGCAAGCACCGGATTGAAGCGGCTTGAAGAAAATCTGTCAAAATTCAACGAATCGTTTGAGGATAATGTGAAGGAACTGAATGCCACATTCTCTGTTGTGAAAGAAACTTCAGGGAATCAAGCATTATTGATGAAGACTCTCAACAAAATGGACTTAAAGAAGATGGCAGAGGCAAATATAGAGATTCTGTCTCGCTTCAATCAAACGGTTGGCCAACTTGAGAAATTCAATAGCTACATCAACTATTCTCAAACTGTACTGGATGATATTGCACAAAGAAATACCGCTATTTCTGAAGCCACAATATCAGTTGACTCTAATCTTGATAAAGCACTAAACGAATTGAAAAATGGAGTTGAGCAACAAATGTCGGTGCTTAGAGATTCATTGAGAAAATCGGAGGAAGAGATGGAAAAATTGGTGGCATGCGAAAGCAGGCTTTTTGCAAACCAAGACTCTAAAATCAATGCTTTTTTTGATTCTATACAAAGTTTCAAACCCCTGATTGAAGGCATCAATAGTTGGAAAAAAGATCTAAAGAGCCAAACAATGGAAATCTCTCGCTTAGTGGATGCTATCAGTCAGATGCCGCTGCACGATGGAGATGGTGGCGTTGTGATTAAAGAGAAGAAAACGCTTAACCCTGTATTAATCAGTATTGTTGCTGTTGTTGTATTACTTTTAGGAGGTAATATGTATTATTCTTGGAAAATGACAAATGCAATTAAAGGCCTTGTTGAGGTTCAAGCACCCCAACAAGCAGGCACCGACACTCTGATGCAAGAAGTTGCACCCACGCCAGTATCTGACACCGTTGTAGCTGCGACAGAAAAAAAAGTGCCAGCGGTGATGTCAAAAACAAAAGAACAGTTAAAAACACAGCCACAGACAAAAAAGTCAAGCCAGAAAACTGAGGTACGACATAATAATAAGCGATCTTCCTTGGCATACTGAAAACTGGGCACAAATGAAAACAGATAGACTTCACAACCAAATGGAAATATGAAAAATAAAACTTTTTTTTGGGCAAGTTATGCCGATTTGATGACAAGCTTGTTTTTTGTGATGCTGTTGCTGTTTGTCACAACAACGATATTGATGTTTAAAAACAACATTGATATAAAAACACAAAAGGAGAAACTTGAAACTGCGCTTAAATCCACAAAAGATTTAAGTAAAAAATACTTCTCATACAATGACCAACATGAAAAATTCGTGCTGAATGTTGAAACATTTTTCCCCTCAAATAGGTCGGACATAGAAATGCTCGACGCTGGTTGTAGAAATCAGTTAAAAGAAGCTGGCGACTCTATCAAATCGTTTCTCGATAAACATATAGAGAACCAGTATCTGCTAATAGTGGAAGGACAGGCGTCGGCAAACTCAGAGCGAATGACGATGCACAACTATAATTTGAGTTTTCAACGCGCACTTAGTCTTGTCCGTTTTTGGAAGGAGCAAGGTGTGAATTTTGGAGAAAATGTGGAAACGCAAATTTCTGGAAGTGGCGACGGTAGGTGGAATTATAAAGCGATGCGAGAAGCGGATGAAATAAAAAACCAGCGCTTTTTGATTCATATTATTCCTAAAAACATTTTTAATGATGAGGCGTCTACTGATTAAAATATACTCCCTGGCATTATTTTGCTGCAGCATGGCGGTTCTGCCTTGGTATGCTTTTCTGTTTTAAAACTTCAGGGCACTTAAAAATCTAATGTCTAATTTATATTGTCTTTTATCTTTTTTGTAATTTTGTGGGCGAATTTTGGAAAAAGATGAAGGATTTTAAGGGACATATTTCGCGATGGGTGAGGACGATGGCCGCGCCTGTGAAGGCTGAGCCGGTGTTTTTTGTGCTCACGTTTTTGATGTGCATTGAGCAGCCCATTCATTGGATGTGCTATATTCTTGACAACCGTGTGGAGCAGACGTTGCAGTTTGTTCAGGGATTGAGCATCGAGTTTGCCGTGGTGTATCTTGCCACTTGCCTCATTTATTGGGTGAAGGGGAAGCGGGCGAAAATTGCGGTGAAGGCATTGCTCTACATGCTGTTCTGGACACTGATGGGCATCACGCTGTTTTTGGCACTCAACTTTGAGATGTGCATTTCGCAACAGACGCTCACGGTGCTCGTGGAGACGAATCCGAAAGAGAGTTCAGAGTTTGTTGACACCTATATGCTCACCAACGCCAGCCAGTTGAGTTATCTTCTCGACTTTGTGGTGCTGGTGGCGATTGGCGTGTGCGAATGGAAGCGACGCGCCATCACCGTCTTTTTGCGCCGAAAGTTGAATAAGCGTTTTTTCACTTGGTTCACCAGTCTCAATGCCGCGGTAGGCATTGTGCTGATGGCGGTGTGCTATGTGTGGCTGCTGTGCTGCTGCAATTCGGCTCAAATCTACATTTGGCGAAACTATTTCCCCTACGATTCGCTCGACCCTTGGTCGCAAAGTCTGCACGCCATCAATTCGCTCCGTGCCTTCGACAATGATGTGAAGTTTGCCATCAAGCAAGCCGAAAAGGTGTATGAAACCACCCCTGTGATTGAGGACACCGACTCGCTCACGGTGATATACGTGCTTGGCGAAAGTTACAACAAGCACCACGCCAGCCTCTACGGCTACCACACGCTCACCACGCCATGTATGGAGCGTGAGCAGGCGGCTGGCAATCTGTTTGCCTTCACCGATGTGGTGGCGCAGGAGAATGTGACCTCGGTGGTGGAGAAAAACACCTTTAGCATCAATAGTGTGGGCGATGGCGAAAACTGGTTCGAACACCCGAATTTCACTACCATCTTCAAGCGTAGCGGCTATGATGTGTGGATGTGGGACATGCAGCGCACCTACATGTCGAAGCGGCTCTACACCATCACCGTCAACGCCTTCATCTACAATCCCGAAATCACACGCCTGTCGTACACGGCGTGCAACGACTCTACGTTCACCTACGATATGCAGCTAATCGATGATTTCCACAAGAATGTGAAGCCCACGAAGAAGCACAATCTGGTGGTGTTTCACCTGATGGGGCAGCATGTGTCGTTCAGTCGCCGCTACCCTCGAAAGAGCAAATATGAAAAATACCACTCGGCCGACATCAAGCGCACGGAGAAGTGGATGGACAAGACCAAAAAATGGGCGATTGCCACCTACGACAACGCCACATTATATAACGATGCCGTGATGGGGCACATCTTCGACCTCTACCGCAACAAAAATGCCGTGGTGGTGTATTTCAGCGACCATGGCGAGGAAATCTACGACTATCGCGACCAGCGCGGCCGCCATGTGTCGTATGCGCCCTCTGCCGATATGCTCCGTCACCAAAACGAGGTGCCTTTCGTCATTTGGTGCTCCGACCGCTACAAGCAGCTGCACCCCGAAATCGTGAACGATATTCGTGCGGCGGTGAATCGCAAATTCATGACCGACAATGTGGGGCAAACGCTCCTGCGCCTCGGCAGAATCAGCACCGAATACTATCGCCCAGAGCGCGATGTGACCTCGCCACGCTTCACCACACGCCCACGCATCCTCTACGACCATGTGGACTACGATGCCGTGATGGCCGCCTCAAAGCGCCGCTGATTGGCGCCGAGAAATCGGTTTCGTCAAAAAGATAAAGCCGTCGGCGACGGCGTGTTATGGTTAACTCCATGCAAGCGAATGAAGCTCCGCAGGAGCGAATGAGCGCAGC
>ERZ1026852.1715-NODE-1715-length-11338-cov-21.046353_pt1 | contig 11338 bp, 8 predicted proteins | sample MGYA00380156_ERZ1026852 | MGnify/ENA primary metagenome ERZ1026852 (study PRJEB33269, sample SAMEA4719792) | human gut metagenome | biome: human-associated habitat; feature: organic feature; material: feces | place: Cameroon | collected 2013-10 ...
CTCTGCACTGATGTTTTGTTTGACATTTGTAACATATACCTCTGAAGAATTACTTTTTATAGTATTATCGTTGAAACTAATGTAATTACTTTTAATATCATAAACTGCATATTTTTTTGACCATTTTGCAAAAATTTCGTTTATTTTTCCTTTATGAAATATAAGATTGGTTATTCCAAACTTAATTTTTTTATCATTTAAGTCATCAATAAGTTCATAAAGAGAAATTTCGTCCTTCTCATTCCAAAATTTGTTGTACTCCGATCCTGAGATCAAATATGGAGGGTCAAAATATACAAAATCATCAGGTTCAATAGTTAGATTTGATAAAAAACTAACATAATCTTCGTTACAGAATTTAACTTCATTATGAGCAACAAACTGTAAATATGAGTCAATTGCTTTATAGACGTTTTTATTGAAATCTACGTTTCCTACAGGCAAATTAAATACACCAGAAGAATTAAATCTAATCATATGATTAAATCCATATATCAAAAGCAAATATAACTTTAATGGATCTCTATCGCTATTGTATTCAGTCTTTAGCCTGTTATATGCCGACTTATTAAAATGAGAATAATACGTTTTAACAAATTGCTTTTTTAAGACTTCAGGACAAGTGATTCCTTTGTATGAACAAGATAATCCTAATTTTTCTATCATATAAAATAATTTATTAAGAAATTTGTCAGGTTCATTTTTATAAAAAATCAATGTATTATGAAGTTGCACTACATAAGGATCTATATCATTTAATATGTACTTATCAGCTCTAGTATTTAAAAAAGAGCTACCTCCACCTACAAAAGGCTCTATATAACAAGATATCTTCTTTGGGAAAAGCTGTATTAGCTGAGGCATTAACTTGTACTTGTCGCCAACATAAAAAAAAGGAGATCTTATCGGATGAAAATCCATGTCATTTAGCCTTTGTTATAAATAAATATTCTTTATGATCACTAGCGTCTGTTTTTCCTGCATTAAACCTACGGTAACTTTTGCTGAATACACTAGTTTTACCAATGTCCATTAATATGTTTTGAATCTGCTCTAGCGAAATCTTGTTATGAGAAGAAGAACTTTTAGAATCGTAAGTATTGTTGTAAGTTACAGCTAAATATTTAACATTCAAGTTTTTTACAAGGTCTTCAAAAACCAACGAAGCTTTACTTCTGCAATATTCTGACATATTTTCTTCAGGTGGTTTTAACGCTACTCCTGACAATACTGGTTTATCCCACTTTGTTATTGTTTCCAACACATGATAAAAACGAGAATATTGCCTACTATTATAGGGAGGATCTATGAAAGCAATGTCAGCAGAGATTCTTCTTGCTAAACTATTTGAATCAGACCTGTAAATTTTCACATCACAAGATGAACTTATAGGAACAACTAAATCAAATACAAAAGATGATCGTGGCGAAGTTTTTTTTATGTATGCTTCGTAATGACCAACTGTATTAGCTGCACGATCAAGCGAATAAAGAAGAGATGCCAATAAAATTGTAAATTCATGTGAACTTAACTTTCCAGACTTGAAATCAAAATCAATTTGCTCTCTTATATATCCAATTAGTTTTGAGTCTTCATAGTTAAAATATTTTCCACCAAAATTCAATGAAACATAATTATCTTTCAATGATGTTCTATCAATGGAAGTAAAACAATTTTTGTAGTCATCCAAGATCGCTTTGGAGTAACTCTCTTTTGAAAAAAATGCTTTGTATATAATTTCATTTGAATACAAAAAATCGTTAATATAGATTGTTTGACAAACGTCGAGCATACTTGCTGAAACAATACCTGTTCCACCAAAAACATCAAATAGAGAGTCATGTGTTTTACAGTTATCTAAAATTAGAGACTTTATCCAAGGAATTAGTTTGAACTTACTTCCTGTATATCGTCTATTTTGAATATCCATTTTTTATTTTCTCTATTAGATTTAATTAGAGGCAATAAACACTACCTCAAGACAAAACGTAACTTTTCACTAAAAAGCACTAATACATAAAAACAAGTTAAAGTCACATTCGTAAATTTATGATGTATTATAAACATCAATGAATACTACAACTTAAAGGAAGATCTACTCTCATCTTATAAAATTTAGAAAATCCCACTATCTTTGTTAATACTTTTTTGTCTTTCATATCTTTTATTGTCAAATTTGGATCTTCTTTCTCTGAAAAAGAAGCATTGTAATTTAATTTTATAAATGTACTTTCTTGAGGGTGAATTATGATGCAGTATGGTGTTGGCGTATTATCAACATCGTTAAGAACACAATCATATAATTCAGATAGAATTTTTTCATCCCTAGAATAACGGCTAATTTCTTCTATATCTTTTAACATGTATTTATTACTTCCATCGTACCTTGGCTTGTACTTAGCATCAATTATCCAAGAAGACTCTTCATCACTACCTTTCCTTATAAAATCGACTCTTGTACCGTGATATCCAGAGACTTGAAACTTAATACTATCACCGTACTTTTTTCTTAAAAAGCCTAATACATAAAGTTCATACATCTTGGACATATCAATCCAGTAAGGATAAGTACTATGAATGCTTGTAGCTTTTTCTATGGAATAATCACATCGTCTAAGGATCAATTTTGCTAATGCTATAGCATCTTTATAAAGGACAAAGATCTTGTTAAATTTAAGAGTTTTCATCTCTGAAACTTTAATATCGGAACTTACATTAGAAAAACAATTAATCAAGAACTTTGATTTGTGACGTATATACTCATAAAGTTCTTCATTCTTAGGAAGATTATTAAGCAATTTGAGAGAAAATTCTAATGCTTTCTTAAGAAGTCTATTTTCAGTAATATCTTCAGTAAATTCACTAAAACAACATACGTTTTTGTCATACCTTTGTTTTATTAAATTCTCATGTATATTTTTTGAGATTTTTATACTTCCTTTAAATTTTGATTGAAGATTTTCCTCATGGTATACATAACCTTTTCTCAAGCCTCTTTTGGTAATTTTATCTAATATGGATATGTATTGGACAACAAGTAAAGGAGATAAAAGATCTTTAACATTTTCATCTAGTTCAATCTGTTCTGAATTAAAATCGATGCCATAGCTTTCAGCACAATACTTAAATTCATCATCTGAAATATATTTAAGCGACATATCTAGTATTCTTAAATAGTCATAATTCTGCTTTGGTTTGACAACAGCTACAACATCTTGAGTAAGTCTAGAAACTCCCACAAAGTAAGATGCTTGAAGAAAGTACCTAGTATTCATTGAATCTGTTGGTTTTCGAAAAAAATTATCTGACGAAAGATGACATTGCAATCCTAACCCAACATTTCTATTTGGATAACTCAAGTTTGATACTTTATCTAAGTATTTTGCTATATTCAATTTATCCGAATCTGTCAACTTAAAATAAGTGTGATTGCTGTTCTCTGAATCTAATGCTGTAATTGGTTGTTGCTCTGTAAAATATAGAATTTTACGACTTGAACTACTCATATTTATTGCTATTGTTATTCATAAAATTAAGTTAAATTGGTCTGATCAATTTGAAAATATGTCCTAATCTTCCCAATTTGGTAAATTTTCATCTTTTACATTTTTTAAAAGACCATCATTAACATATTCTTTAAGCAAAGGTATTACTTCATAATCCCATTTTAACTTCAATGTATCTTCATCTTTAGCCATGAAATAACTATGACCAACCATAAGATCATCAAAATTAAGATCTTGACTATTATTATCTTTGACAAAAATTTCAACTTTTTCAAAAAGTTCTAGAGCTTTATTCTTTAAACGATCTTTAGAAGGGGCTTTATAATAATTTTCAATTGCACCCTTACTAGCTTTCAAAGTCACAAAAGCAAAACGTCTGCGTAAAGCGTAATCAAGATTACCAGTGCTCCTATCAGTGGTATTCATAGTTCCTATGATGTATAGATTTTCAGGAAGGTAGAATGGCTTTTTTGAATATTGTAAAGACAGTGAATATCGCTCTGATCTTTTATCAGACTCTATCAAAGTAATCAACTCACCAAATATTTTTGAAACATTTCCTCTATTGATTTCGTCAATTATCAAAACGTAATTTTTTTCATCTACTTTGTATTCTTCGCTTGATTCATCATTATTTTTCTTTGATTCATCTACCTTCGATTGTATTTTCTGATAAAGAGAAAAAAGGTAAGAATCACATTGACGATTCCAATTATTATGACGATATTTTTTTATATCTGATACGTTATTTAAATCTTTTTTATTTCGTAATAAATCATACAATTCCTCAATTGATACATTAATTGTTTTAATTTTGTAATTGTTAGGTATCTGTATAAATATGTGTTTATCGTCATATTCGGTTATGAAAAACTTATTTCCATTTTTTATTTTCAGTGGATCAGAATCTTCAATTTTGCTATCGAGAAATGATTTTGTCACATTTCTAATAAGATTTTCATCTTTCAACTGAGGCTTTGTCTTTTTACTAGATTCATAATTATCTTTCGCTTTATTTGCAATTATCTTAAGGATGCCTGGTTCAACATCATATGTAACACAATCAGAGTCATCATGAATGTTCGGTATTAACCCTTCAACAAATGATTCATAGTCCATTGACTGATGAAAAGTTGTAAATGCAATTTGCCCATTTTTCTTTAGCTCATTGTACTTATTCATCACTTCTTCATAATTTGAATAATCAATATCAACGATGCCTGCTATTTCCAATGCTATTGAAGCTGTACTGTATGTTTTTCCAGTTCCTGGAGCCCCTTGTAAAATAATATTCTTTTTGTTGCTAAGGAGTTTCTTGTATATAGCTCTATCTCTTTCCAATTGCTTTACCTCTTCTTTTAGATTTTTTTGTTTTGGATTTGATTGTAATCCGTTTTCTGTAGCTTTCATACACTGCATTTAAGAAATACAACTTATTGAAGTTCCTGTAGATTTACCTTGTAGTTTTATAGGAGGTTTTCAAAGGACTTCAATGATGCAACTTAAAAACTTTCATATTAACCTGTTTATACAACTCGTTTTGGATTTTGTCCTACACAAGAACCTTTCTGAGCATTGTTTGATGCTATTAAACACTTTCGACTATGCGTCAACAATGACATTATCGGTTATTTCATTTAAAACAATCCTTAGGAAACATAATGAGCAGTCTTTTTAGGTGAAAGAACTTTACCTGTAATGAGTTCCGTTCCTTGAGTTAATAGCAGTTTCAGAGTATTCACAATCTGAGATCTCACTACTAAAGCTTTAGTCAAGAGCTTTTTCTGAACACAGAATTCTTAATGAATTCTAAAACCAATTTCGACACTCCACCTTGCTCAATATAGTTGCGCTAAGGCTATTTTTCACTACGTGTGCACCTTATGGTACATTTTTTTTACGCATTAATCTCTGAGTATATTTTGGTTCTTGAGCATAGTCATAAAATTTATTTCAACTTCTATTTAATAAGCTCTCTAAAAAATTAGCGCGCTCAATCTGTGATCTTAATCTGTAATCTAAAAACCGCTTATATTTAGAAAGTTTGCCCTCTTTATTTTGATGTAAAATTCTTCTAGCTACTTTAAAAGAGGCTTGCTTATTGAGTTAAGTTCGGTAATAGTTAGAATTGTAAGAGATTAATATCATCTTACTGTTAGTCTACTTACCTATTTGACTATTTACATATACGAAATGACTTTAGACATTCTTATTTTCTAGTCAAGATTAGCTTACTCTGATAAGATCGCGCCTTTGTGCTTTTAAAGCAGTTATAAGATGCTGTATGAATACAGCTACTCTACAACCTTACCTAAAAGACAACTTTATGAATAACACAGACAATACTATTGAAACTCCCATTGTGCTCAATAAAAAGAAGATGCTGATCTTAGCAGTTCAGCATATGTTTGCTATGTTCGGTGCTACTATCTTAGTACCAATCCTAGTTATGGGCTTTTTTAAAGATGCTACAGGTGAAGAATTAACCTCCGGTCTTACAGTTTCTGTTACTTTATTCTGCGCAGGTGCCGGTACTTTAATCTTCCACCTGTGCACTAAGTTACAGGTTCCTGCCTTTTTAGGATCATCATTTGCTTTCTTAGGTGGTTTTTATACTATTGCAAACTTTAACACTGGCATGTATGCAACCATGTCTGTTAATGATAAAGCAGCCTATGCCTGTGGTGGTGTGGTTGTCGCTGGTTTAGTTTATCTTGTGATGGCAGCTATTATTAAATTAGTAGGTATTGCCAAAGTCATGAGATACCTGCCGCCTGTTGTTACAGGACCAATGATTGTTTGTATTGGTCTGTCATTAGCTCCTGTTGCTATTTCAAATTCTGCTGTTAACTGGCCATTAGCCTTAGCTGCAATTCTAACCGTTATCGTATTTAATATTTGGGGACGAGGCATGTTAAAGCTCATCCCAATTTTAATGGGCGTGGTATTACTCTACATCGTAGCTTTAATCTTGGATATAGCAGGCTTTACTAATACTGATGGCTCAGCAATTATTAACTATGCCTCAATATCTAGTGCTTCATGGGTAGGTCTGCCACCATTCCAGATGTGCAAGTTTGATTTAACCGCTATCTTAGTAATGGCTCCAATTGCAGCAGCTACCATGATGGAGCACATCGGTGATATGTCAGCAATCTCTGCTACTGTGGGTAAGAACTTTATTGCAAAGCCTGGTCTTAACAGAACCTTATTAGGTGATGGTTTAGCTACAGCCTTCGCAGGCTTCATTGGCGGTCCTGCTAATACTACCTATGGTGAGAACATCGGTGTTCTTGCTATGTCAAAAGTTTATGAGCCTAAGGTAGTAAGAATGGCTGCATTACTAGCTATTATCTTATCTGTAGTACCTAAGTTCTCAGCTATCATTTCAACCATGCCAACAGCTATCATCGGAGGTATTTCCTTTATTCTTTACGGTATGATTTCAGCTATTGGTGTAAGAAACATCGTTGAGAATAAAGTTGACTTATCTAAGTCAAGAAACCTCATCATTGCTGCAGTGATCTTCGTGTCAGGCTTAGGCTTTAAAGACGGTTTAACCTTCTCTGTTTTTGGTACTTCTGTAACCTTAACCTCACTTGCTATTGCTGCAATAGCAGGTATTGTTTTAAATGCAGTATTACCTGGTAACAAATACGTTTTCGATGAAAACGCCATTGAAAACGAGATCCACCACAAGGCTTAGCCTTGTAAGGTAAAAGAACAGACTGTGTCTGTTCTTTTATTGAATGTTATTTTTACTGATGTTACTTTAGTAGAAAGTTATTTTTATTGAGAGTTATATTGGCAGAAGATCACTTTTATAGAAAGCTACTTTTAGATAACTGACTTTTAAAACAGTTTTCTTTACAGATAAAGGCATAGATAAATTTTAAAATTTAGTAGATTGAAAAAAGGATAAATAGAATGGATTTTACAAAACAGCCTAACATTACAATCTTCAAGCACCCTCTTATCAAGCACAAGATCTCTTTATTAAGAGATAAAGAGGCTTCTACTAACAAGTTCCGTACTTTAATTGAAGAAATTGCAATGCTAGAAGCATATGAAGCTTTAAGCGATTTACCTTTAAAAGAAGTTGAAGTTGAGACTCCTCTTGAGAAGTGCAAGACTCCAATGTTAGATGGTTTAAAGCTTGCTATTATCCCTGTTCTAAGAGCAGGTTTAGGTATGGTACCAGGTCTTGATGCTTTAGTACCTTCAGCTAGAATCGGTCACATTGGTATGTACCGTGATGAGGTAACTCACAAACCAGTTCCTTACTACTGCAAGTTACCACAGAACCTTGAAGAGAGAACCTGTGTGATCTTAGATCCTATGTTAGCAACTGGTGGTTCAGCTGTTGATGCTGTAGATATGATTAAAGAAAAAGGCGGCAAAAAGATTAAGTTCTTATGCATCATCGCAGCACCTGAGGGGTTAGAGAAACTCGCTACAGCTCACCCTGATGTTCAGATCTACGTAGGTCAGTTAGACAGAGAGTTAAATAAAGATGCTTACATCTGCCCAGGTCTTGGTGATGCTGGTGACAGGATCTTTGGTACCAAGTAAGACTCACTCGTGTAAGAGTTAATTCTAAGATTTGATCTGGCTACCTTATATATAGCTTGATATGGCTTAATCTTACGAGATTTAATTAACTCTAAAGATTTAAGTAGACTCTAAAGATTAGGTAAAAATCTGAGAGTGAAATAAATTCCGTGTAACCCCAATTAAGTCTGAAATCATTTTACGACTTAATTGGAGTTTTAAATGGCAAAAAACAAACGTAATCCAGCAGCAACTTTTAAGCAGCTACATCCAATAAGAAGTAAGAATACACTACAGACAATGCTTTGTAAGCTAGATCTTTAGTATAATTGCTATTATCAGGTAAAGTTGATGACGTTCTTGAATTTGTTTGACGTTTTCAATGGCTTGACGTATTCAATGTTTAGCCCTACTACAAAATTATGAATTTGCTTGTCTTATCATTTAGATGTTTACCGTAACTCAATAAAAAAGAACTTGCTCTTTATTGATGGTAATATCTTCCATTAAGCCATACAGAATACTGTTTTCAGATCCTTTAAGTTTCATTCACATTTCTCAACATTAAAAGATTTAACAATATTGTTTTCTGAAATTACATTGCTGATTTTGTATTTATTGGTTCTATAGTTATTTCTATTTAACTCTTTTTCAACCCAGGTTAAGCCATCTAAGGTAAAATCATCAAGGTTGTCAGTAGTATCAGCATCAATGTATAAACAGTATCCATCTTCAACCAATTTACTGTTATCATAATCGTCATCATAACCAACATCGAAATCGACATGTTGTACATAATAATCTTGGAAGCAATATGGATTTTGTACTCGTTTAATAAATTCTTCTTTATTTCCACTAAATACATCGCATATTTCGTCAACCACAATCAAAATCCTATATTCTAGATTTGAATTAAATGCTTTAACAAAATCAACAAGTGAAATCATAAGATATCTCCTAAAATTCTCTTCGACGTAACATACAAATTAGCTGGTACAGCTTCAAAAGAATGTAAGTACATCCACGGTATAAGATCGTAGTCTCCAATTGTTTTTAAGCAAAACAGGACATCTTGGAGATGGCTTTTTTAGTCTAAAAAGCGCACTGATCCGTTTTTCAATTTTCATCAGTTTAACTGCTAGACAATGCATGCTTATATGAACTTTCATAAGAAAACACTATTGCTGTGTTAGTTGCATAAGATACATTCCTATTGTAGATATGAGGACTATTAGCAACTGCTTTAACCATAGGTTTCTCCAAATTAAATGTTTTTTGCCGTGTTCTGCCTTTAGTAATCTTCTACTGATTGTTTAACATCTTATAATTAAGTTGCTTTTCTATTAGCTCAGCCTGTCTGCAAGCGTAGCTTAACTTTTGAGAACACGATTTTTGGTAATAATAAAGAGCTTTTTGCTCATTTTTTCTTACATGAATACCCTGCTGGTAGTAAAACGCAAGATTTGCACAGGCAGTTCTGCCTTTGATAGCACAGGCTCTGTTACATGCTGCAATATCACCGTTTTCGCATTGTTTTACAAAACTCATTCTTGTAAAACAAAGTGCAAAGCTAAGCACTACAAATGCTGTTGCAATGATGAAAGCAAAGCTGAACACAGGATGGGTTCTAAAATTGAACTTGAGATTTTTTAAGATGTCTTTAAATTTCATACTACACTCGCTTTTATGGTCTAATACCTTTAGCAGGTATTTTATTGATGGTCTTTTATCGTTCTTTTTATCTAATAAACCGATCTTAGCTACAACTTTGCTCTTTGCTTTTATAAACTCCGATATATGAGATTTTGATTTGTATAACCAAGTTGCAGGTAGCAACATGGTCTTTAACTAAAATTTGAAAGGTAAGGCTATGAGTACAAAGATCTAAGAGAAATTTAGGATTGAGGAATTTAGAAGAAAATAATCATTGCCTTACCTTATGAACTAATCTTATAAAGGCATCGTTCCAGATTTAGATTGGTGTATAAAAAAAGTAAATAAATACCTTTTGAAAATCACGCTTAGGATTAAACAGCTAATTCATGATTAAAAAAAATGACAGGTATTAGGTTAATTCATGCTCTTAGGACTTATTGCGCCACAGGATAGTTTTTATGTGGCGTTTAGGATATATAGGTATTATTCAGTTAAGATTTGCACTTAAAATTCATTGTAAGCTTAAACTCCCTGATACTCAGTAAAAGCTCTCACCTTTGGATCAGCATTGAACACGGCAGCTATTCTTAAAAGCTCTGTTTTCTTAGGCACAATATTGCCATAGTCTCGAGTTTTTATCTGCTCTACTGCATCAAGTAGTTTTGCCTTAGCTTCAGTCTCATTTTCTGCATACTTAAATTCAAAGACTATTCTTCTGTTATCAGACTCAATTACAAGATCGGCTCTACCTTTTGATGAATGTAGTTCTGCAGTAACAGAGTTACAAATGCCTTTTAAGTACATATATAGCAATTGCTGAACTACTGCCTCAGAACTGATTGGATAGTTATCATATGAAACTGTGTTTAGAACAGTATTGAATAAACCTAAGATTTCACCTGCATCTTTACTTTGTGTAAGAATTTGTTCATTAACACTCAAAAGCTTTGTATCATCAAAGATATTTAGTGCCATTAGGGAAAATAGTGCATTGTAAACTTCACTGTTTGGTATTCCTAAAGTCATAAAGCCTTTTGAGTATACAGGTGAACGTAAAGTTAGATATCCTGTCTGGCACATTAAGACATTCTGATTGATAGATGTCAAAGAAGTTGGATTCTTAAAATCATTTACTTTAATGTTAATTGTTTTATCTTCATCAATATAATCCAACGCATTTAACTTATGGGTCTGCAGATAGTTTGCAAGAATTGATGGCAAACCACCATTGTCGTACCAGTACTCTCCAAACTGAACTTTTTTCTTATCAACAACTGACTGTAAGAATGTATTAACCGACCATGTACAAAAAACTTTCTTTTCATAGTCTTCATCAAAGCAGTAACCATCGTAGTTTTGAGCAAGTCTATCTAACAAAGATTCAAGCTGAGTGTCGGTTACTTCATCTACGTTGCAGTTGTTCTCATAGGATGCAGCTGACTTTAAATAATCGATGTAGAACTTTTTAATCTCGTCTCGAGTAAAGCCTATCATCTGAGAATAGGCACTTGAGTTGGTGATATCTCTGATATCAGAGCCAACTGAAAAGCTCTCTACATCCTTTAATCTCGTGACACCAGTAATTCCTAAGAACTTAATTGCAAACTTATCTTTGATGTTGGCAT
>ERZ1026852.1721-NODE-1721-length-11263-cov-19.966096_pt1 | contig 11263 bp, 10 predicted proteins | sample MGYA00380156_ERZ1026852 | MGnify/ENA primary metagenome ERZ1026852 (study PRJEB33269, sample SAMEA4719792) | human gut metagenome | biome: human-associated habitat; feature: organic feature; material: feces | place: Cameroon | collected 2013-10 ...
AGTATTGCCAGCTTGGGGCATCGAGCCCCAAGTTGGCAATGCCGACGCGGGGACGCGTCGCCCCCAGGTTAGGACGCGTCCCCCCCAATTAGGCAGACAAATTGCAGTTTATATTTAGATGTTCCCAGTTAGCTTATTTAAGCTGATAATAACGAGCATACCACTTAGCGAAGTGGCGAAGGCCTGTGCGAAGCGATGTGTTGGGCTTAAAGCCAAAATCTTGTTCTAAAGGAGTCGTGTCGGCATAAGTGATGGGCACATCACCGGGCTGCATAGGCACAAGTTCTTTGTAAGCATCGAAGTCGTAGTCGGCTGGGAGAACGGCGGCACGAATGAGTTCCTCTTGGAGTATGGTGACAAAGTCAAGCAAATTTTCGGGTGCACCATTGCCTATATTATATATTTTATAGGGAGGAATAGGAAGTCCATCTTCGCCCATTTGCTTTTCGGGAGCATGTTGCATGACGCGCACTACCCCCTCTACAATATCGTCAACGTAGGTAAAGTCGCGCTTGCAGTTGCCGTAGTTGAAGATCTTAATCGTTTCGCCTTTTACAAGTTTGTTGGTAAAGCCGAAGTAAGCCATATCAGGACGACCAGCTGGGCCATAGACGGTGAAGAAGCGCAAGCCTGTTGAAGGTATGTTGTAAAGTTTGCTGTAGGCATGCGCCATTAATTCGTTACTCTTCTTCGTAGCGGCATAAAGGCTGACAGGATTGTCCACTTTATCGTCAGTAGAATAAGGCACCTTCTTATTACTGCCATATACAGATGAAGAGGAAGCATAGACGAGATGTTCTACTTCATGGTGACGACAAGCTTCAAGTATATTGTAAAATCCGATAAGGTTGCTCTGAATGTAGGCATCAGGGTTGGTAATACTATAGCGCACCCCTGCTTGTGCAGCCAGATTGACTACTACGGCAATGTGGTTGTCAGTAAAAATGCGCTCTACCGTCTCTTTATCGGCAATGGAAGCGTGAATGAAGGTCCACGCTTTATTCAATGCCTCAATTTCTTTCAAGCGCTCGTATTTAATGTTGACATCATAATAATCGGTAATAGAGTCAATACCGATCACCTTAATATCTTTTACATCATGAAACAAACGTTTGACGAGGTTGCTACCTATGAAACCAGCAGCCCCCGTAACGAGTACGATTTTTCCTTCAAGACAGACGTTGTATTGTAACATTACGTGTGTGGTATGTAATTTCAAAATAAGTAGGTGTTAAAAATTAGTTGATATGAATTGGTGCAGAATTTCGTTCAGAAACATAGGTTGAAGAGGGAGCGTAGCGGGCTACGTGACCGATGAAACCTATGTTTCTGGGCGAAAGAATGCGCCAAGGCATATCGACTAATTCGGAACATTATTAATATAAACTAATTTTGAACACCTACTTATTACAGGGTTGAGCGCGTAATAAGCCTCAACCCTGCAATGCCGACGCGAGGACGCGTCGCCTCCAATTAGGACGCGTCGCCCCACATTATTTTTAGTCTCTTCTGAAGATGTCGCGCGTGTAGACCTTGGCTTCTACGTCCTTTAAGCAATCGTCAAAGCGGTTGGCAATGATGGCTTTGCTCTCGGCCTTGAACGCATCAAGGTTGTTGACAACGCGACTACCAAAGAAGGTAGTACCGTCTTCAAGCGTAGGTTCGTAGATAATTACCTCAGCTCCCTTTGCCTTCACACGCTTCATGATACCTTGAATGGCAGACTGACGGAAATTATCAGAGTTTGACTTCATCGTAAGGCGATAAACACCAATTACGCAGTTTTGCTCTTTCTTTGCGTCCCACTGACCATTTTCGCTATAATACCCAGCCTTGCGAAGCACGGCATCAGCGATATAGTCCTTGCGCGTACGGTTAGACTCAACGATGGCTTCAATCAAATTTTCGGGTACGTCTTGATAGTTGGCCAACAATTGCTTCGTATCTTTTGGTAAGCAGTAGCCACCGTAGCCAAATGAAGGATTGTTGTAATGCGTACCAATGCGAGGGTCGAGTCCTACGCCATTGATAATAGCCTTGCTATCCAAGCCTTTCATCTCGGCATAGGTATCGAGTTCGTTGAAGTAACTAACACGCAAAGCCAAATAGGTGTTGGCAAAGAGTTTAACAGCCTCAGCTTCCTTCATTCCCATAAAGAGCGTGTCAATGTTCTCCTTAATAGCTCCCTCTTGCAAGAGGGCAGCAAAGGTTTGTGCAGCCTTTTTGAGCATTTCTACATCGGTCACTGCTGCTATTGCTGCATTCCCAGCCTCAAATTCTGGGTGATTAATAATCTTAGGATACCCTACAATGATACGACTTGGGTAAAGGTTGTCATAAAGAGCCTTGCTCTCACGCAGAAATTCGGGAGAGAAGAGGAGGTTGAACTTCTTCACGCCACGTTGTGCATACTTGATGTAAAGACTGCGCGTATAGCCTACAGGAATGGTACTCTTAATCACCATTACGGCATCAGGATTTACTTCAAGCACGAGGTCTATCACCTCTTCTACGTGACTCGTATCGAAGTAATTTCTGATAGGGTCATAGTTAGTAGGAGCGGCAATTACCACGAAGTCGGCATCAGCATAAGCTGCACGGCCGTTGAGCGTAGCCGTAAGATTAAGTTTCTTTTCAGCCAAATACTTCTCAATATATTCGTCTTGAATGGGCGAGATGCAATGGTTGAGTTTCTCCACCTTTTCGGGTATTACATCTACTGCCGTCACCTGATGGTGCTGCGATAGCAGGGTTGCTATGCTTAGGCCTACGTAGCCAGTACCAGCTACGGCTACCTTAATATCTTTAAAATCACGCATATCGGATTTATTGTTTTATCGGTTATCTATTTTGTAGCTAATATGGTGCAAAGATAGTGCAAGGCGAATGCAAGACAAAATGAAAGTCAGATAAACTGCAATTTATCGGCCTAACGAGAATAAACATTAACGAAAAAATTAATGGAATAATTAATGTTCAATTAATGATAATTAATGTTCAAAACAAAGCGCGAAGCGCATAACATAAATAGTTAACGTTTAAGTTTAGGCGCGCTTCGCGCGTTGTTTTGAACATTAATTATCATTAATTGAACATTAATTATTTCATTATTTTTTTTCGTTAATTATTCGTTAATGTTCATTCATGTTAAGCTTTCAAATTGCCGCACGCGTTACGTAGGACCAAAACTTACACTACGAATGGCGTAGGCGCAATTCGTGTTCCAAGTCGGTGACTGAAATGCCCATTTGCTCCATGAGCACAAGGTAATGGTAGAGCAAGTCTCCTGCCTCGTAGATAAAACGATCACGATTGCCGTCAACGGCCTCAATGATACTTTCGGTACATTCTTCACCTACCTTCTTGGCAATAGCCTTTACACCTTTAATAAATAAGCGCGTGGTGTACGAACCTTCGGGCAACTCCTCATGCCGACTATGAATTAACTGCGCTAAAGAGCGAACAAAGCCCTCGTCTTCGGGGGTATCGAAACAGGCCGTTGTACCACGGTGGCAAGTGGGTCCAATGGGGTGTACCTTTATTAATAAAGTGTCGGCATCACAGTCGAGGTAAATGTCTACTACATTGAGGTAATGGCCAGAGGTTTCACCTTTAGTCCAAAGTTTCTGACGTGTACGACTAAAAAAAGTGACACGTCCTTCACGCTGCGTCTTTTCAAATGCTTCGCGATTCATATAGCCCAACATCAACACGCGCAATGTTGTGGCATCTTGTATGACGACAGGCAATAGTCCATCAGCACACTTTTCGAGTTTTATATCGTCCCAGATCATTTCTTTTTGAGTTGACAAGTTTATTAGTTAACGAGTTGACAAGTTAACGAGTTGACAAGTTAACGAGTTAACGGGTAAGTTAGTTTTATAACTGCGCAACAAACGGCGACCATTTGCACATTAATCCAGCATTTCCACATTAACAAAGCATTTGCACATTTGCACATTCTCACATTTGCACATTAACAAAGCATTTCCACATTACCATCTCACCGCAAGTCCTTCGGCACGAAGTTGCGCTTTGAGTTCGGGAATGGTGATTTCGCCAAAGTGGAAAATGCTGGCGGCCAAAGCAGCATCGGCATGCCCTTCGTTCAACACTTCAGCAATGTGGTGTGCATTGCCTGCGCCACCTGAAGCAATGACGGGAATGTGGAGGCTGGCAGTGAGTCGCGCATAAGTAGTGCAAGGATAGCCCGACTTTGTGCCGTCATGGTTCATAGAGGTGAAAAGTATTTCACCCGCGCCCCGCTCTTGTGCCTCATGTGCCCAAGTAAAGAGTTCGCGTTCGGTGGGTTGTGTGCCACCATGTGAACACACCGTCCAACGCGCCAGGGCCTCATCGTCAGTTTGGAGCAAAGGCGCGTGGCGCGCATCTATGGCCACAACCACAAACTGCGAACCATAGCGAGCGGCAATCTGGTCAATCAAATCAGGCGTGCGCAAAGCCGCACTGTTGATGCTCACCTTATCGGCTCCAGCATCGAGCAAACGGGCGGCATCGTCTATCGTACTAATACCACCGCCTACAGTAAAGGGAATGTTAATGCCGTCGGCTATGCGCGTAACGAGTTGCGTAAAGGTGTTGCGCCCTTCACGGGTGGCACTGATGTCGAGATAGACCAACTCGTCAGCTCCCGTGCGAGCATAGTGCTGGCCGAGTTGTACGGCATCGCCTACGTCTTGAAGGTCCTCAAAGTGTATGCCTTTCACCGTGCGACCTTCTTTCACGTCAAGGCAAGGGATAATTCGTTTACTAAGCATGGAAAGGGAGAATGTGAGAATGTGCAAGGGGTTACCTTTTGCTGCACAATTAAAAAACAAACTTACCCGTTAACTTGTCAACTTGTTAACTCGTTAACTTGTAAGTCCTTTAAAGCTATGCGGCCTTCATAGATAGCCTTGCCGACAATGACCTTGCGTAGGCCGAGAGATTGCAAGGAGATAATATCGTCCATACACGATATGCCACCCGACACGGTGATGTCGACCGTAGTATACTTCTTCTGTAATCGTACATAAAGGTCGGTGGCTGGACCTTGCAACATGCCGTCACGCGATACGTCGGTGCAGATTACTTGCGATAGGCCATAAGGTAGGAAGCGATCTATCAATTGGTCAATGGTGAGGTCGACCTCCTCTTGCCAACCATTCACCGACACGCGGCCTTGCTTCACGTCAGCACCTAACACCATGCGGTCAGCGCCATACTTCTGAAGCCATGCCTCAAACCATTCGGGACGCTGTGCTGCCACGCTACCTACCACGGCATAGCTCGCGCCTGCAGCAAACACGTCGGCCAAGGCTTGTTCCGTCTTAATACCTCCCCCCCACTCTATCTCTACTCCCTCAACGGCTGCAAGGGTGCGCAGTGTATCAAGATTTTGGGGCGATGAAGCTTTGGCACCATCGAGGTCGACTACGTGAATGCGATGCAGTCCATGGTTGATGTATTGGCGCACCATGTCTACAGGGTCTGCCTCATACTGCTTTTGTTGCGCATAGTCACCTTGGGTTAGGCGCACGCAACGACCACCTATTAAGTCAATTGCGGGTAATATGGTCATCATAAGCTGATAAAATTTTGAAGAATTCGTTCACCCACGTCGCCACTCTTCTCAGGGTGAAACTGGGTGCCATAGAACTGTTCGTACTTCAGAGCGGCACTAAACAGTAGGCCATGTTCGGTCGTAGCTATGGTGTCAGGACAGAGTGTAGGATAATAGGAATGGACGTAATATACGGAGTCGCCACTGTGTATGCCTTCAAAGAGTTTCTTCTCCAAGTTACCCAACGTATTCCACCCCATGTGTGGCACTTTCAGGTCGGGCAGCGAAGGGAAACGTCGCACATGGGCATCGAATATATTCATACATGGAGTCAACGCTCCCGCAGCAGCACCTTCTTCCGAGTCGCGACACATCACCTGCAGTCCTACGCAAATGCCCAACACGGGTTGGCGCAGTTGCTTAATCACGGGTATGAGTCCGCTCTCCTGCAAGTTGTGCATAGCCTCGGCACAATTGCCCACGCCAGGCAGCAACACGTGGTCGGCTTGGCAAATAGTCTGTTCATCGGCCGTCACCTGATAGGTGGCTCCTAAGCGGTGAAGTGCATTCTCTATCGAACGCAGGTTGCCCATTTTATAATCAATGATTGCTATCATAAACTCATTTCTAATTATTCGGGGGGAGTTTTGAGGTTATGTAGTTATGTGGTTATGAGGTTATTAGGTTAAAAAGTTACATTATGTTGACCAACAACTATAGTTTACAATAGCTCATTAAACCCATTAAACTTATTAAACCCATTAAACTTATTAAACCCATTAAACTCACAACACCCCCTTACTACTGGGTAGTTCGTAACTAAACACGTCGCGCCGAATGGCTTGACGCAAGGCACGGGCAAAGGCTTTAAACACACCTTCAATGAGGTGGTGATTATTTTCGCCTCGTGCCTTAATGTGGAGGTTGCATTGCATGGCTTGCGCCAGTGACTGAAATACGTGGCGGAACATTTCGGTCGGGGTATCACCTACGTATTCACGGGTGAAAGGCACGTTCCACTGGAAGTCTATACGACCGCCAAAGTCGAACGTAACGAAGGCATCACACTCGTCCATGGGCAATACGAATCCATAACGCTCTATACCTCGCTTATTGCCTAACGCCTCGCGCAAGGCATCGCCAAGGGCTATGGCTACGTCCTCCATTGTATGGTGTTCGTCCACTTCGAGATCGCCCTTACAAGTGCAAAGAAGCGAGATGCCTGCGTGATGGGGCAACTGTGCGAGCATGTGGTCGAAGAAATGAAGCCCCGTATCAATATGTGTAGTGCCTTGTCCGTCAAGGTCTACTTGTACGTGTATGTCCGTCTCGGCCGTTGTGCGATGAATTTCTGCCATGCGCTCGGTAGCACGTAAGTATTCGGCCACTTCGTGCCAATCGGTCGTGGCCAAAGCTAAAACTTGCTGCTGTTCGTCATTGAGCAGCGTAGCAGCCACCTCAGACGTTTGCAACAAAATAGCACGACAGCCTAAGTTGACAGCCAACTGCACGTCTGTGGCACGATCGCCAATCACATAAGAGTGTGCCAAGTCATAGTCACCTTGAATATATTCCGTCAGCATGGCCGTGCCAGGCTTACGAGTAGGAGCACCCTCGTGGGCAAAGGTGCGATCTATGTATTCGCGCTCAAAGTGAATACCCTCGCCCGCCAAGGTCTGCAACATCTTGCGGTGAGCTGGCCAGAAGGTGTCTTCAGGAAAACTCGGTGTGCCCAATCCGTCTTGATTGCTCACTAAAAGGGGCAAGTAGTCAGTGTTCATTACCAAGCGCAGTCCGCCTATCGCACCCGGCACGAATTCTAACTTTTCGAGCGAGTCAATCTGTTCGTCAGCAGGTTCTTTTATAATCGTCCCATCGCGATCGATGAAAAGTAGTTTTTGCATAGGAGTAAGAAGATTTTTTTCTCATATTGTCTTGTACGCAGGACAATATGAGGCCAATTCTGTCCTATACGCAGGACAAAATGAAAAATGTAAGAGATAATTCCTTTTTTGAATAGCCCAATCTTACTTGGAGGCGACGCGTCCCCCCCCTGTTGAGGATTACTTATTGTCCCCCAATCAAGGTGTACTTTCCAACCATTTAAAAGTCTTGAATGGCTTGCAGCAAGCGAACGTTTTCTTCGGGTGTACCAATGGTGAGGCGCAAACAGTTTTTGCAACCGGGGACGCGATGACGATTGCGCACAATAATGCCTTTGGCTACCAAGTGGGCGTAAAGGGCATCTGCATCACACACCTTTATTAATAGGAAGTTGGCATCGCTGGGATAAACGCGCACTACGCACGAGGCGGAGAGAAGGGCAGAGGATAAAGCTTGGCGTTCGCGAATGACCTCAGCCACGTGTTCATCATGAGCTTCAGTGGCCAATCGCTGCATCACTTCACGCTGTGTAGGGCCATTGACATTGTAGGGATATTTCACATGGGCAAAGAGGGCGGCCACTTCGGGCGAAGCAAAAGCGAGGCCTAAACGAAGCCCAGCCATGCCCCATGCCTTTGAGAGGGTCTGTAAGACGACTACGTTGGGGTGATGACTAAGCACACTGAGCATCGAGCCCTTGTCCGAAAAGTCGATATAGGCTTCGTCTACTACCAACACGCCGTCAAAGCGTGTGGCCAACTGTTCAAGTTCGCTAAGCGGAAAGGCATTGCCCGTTGGATTATTGGGCGAGCAGACCCACATAAGGCGGGTGTGTTCATCAACTGCACGCAACATGGCTTCTATATCAAGCGCATACGTATCGGCTGCGAGGGGAACTTCTCTTACATTTACATTATTGATAGCAGCAGCCACGCTATACATACCATAGGTGGGAGCAATGGCAACCACATTATCTTCGCCTGGTTCGCAAAAGATGCGGAAGCAGAGGTCGATGGCTTCATCGCTGCCGTTGCCTATAAATACTTGTTCGGGCTGCACGCCTTTCAATCGGGCTATGGCTTGTTTGAGTTCCCTTTGGTGAGGGTCGGGATAGCGATTTACCCCATTATTATAAGGACTCTCGTTGGCATCAAGCCAAACGGATATGTCGCCCCCTTGGTACTCATCACGTGCAGTGGAATAAGGAAGGAGACTTTTTATATTATCGCGTATATACATGATTTAGGGGGGATAGGGGGTAAAAAGTTTCATCATGTGGATAATTAACAAGACTAACTTTATAACCTTATAATCTCAAAATTCCCAACTTACTCCTTGCGTACTCTAACGGCTTGGGCGTGGGCGTGAAGACCTTCTGCCTCGGCCATAGTGACGATAGTGGGAGCAAGCGATTGCAAACCTTGTTGCGTGAGTTCTTGGAAGGTTATCTTGCGCATGAAGCTGTCAATGTTTACGCCACTGAACGAACGCGCCCAACCGCTTGTGGGGAGGGTATGGTTTGTACCAGAGGCATAGTCGCCAGCCGATTCGGGTGAATAGTTGCCGATGAACACGCTACCAGCAGCCGTCACGCCTTCGGCCATATCCCATGGGTGAGCAACGGAGAGAATAAGGTGTTCGGGAGCATAAGCGTTAGAGAAGGCCAACATCTCTTCACGTGTAGTTAAAATGATGATGCGGCTATGGCTCAACGACTGTTCTACCAATTCGCGACGAGGCAAGAAGGCGGTTTGACGTTCTACCTCTGCGGCCACTTGCTGCGCAAAGTCTGCGTCATTACACACCAAGATAGCTTGACTATCGGGGCCATGTTCAGCTTGTGAGAGCATATCGGCCGCTACGTAGTCAGCGTGTGCCGACGCATCGGCCATAACCAACACTTCTGACGGCCCTGCAGGCATATCGATTGCCGTATGCGTGCTTACCAACTGCTTGGCGTGGGTAACGAAACGATTGCCCGGACCAAAGATTTTGTCCACTTGTGGCACACTCTCTGTGCCATAAGCCATGGCGGCAATGGCTTGTGCGCCTCCGATGCGATAGATGTGGTGTATGCCACACGCATTAGCGGCATAAATGATTTCGGGGGCGATATGGCCGTCACGACCTTGGGGAGTACAGAGTCCAATCTCTTTACACCCAGCAATAACAGCGGGAGCGGCCAACATCAATACAGTAGAAAATAGCGGTGCGCGCCCTCCTGGTATATACAAGCCGACGCGCTGAATAGGCACGGCTCGCTGTACGCAGTGTACGCCCGCTTGAGTATCAACGGCTACGTCATGGGGCCGTTGGGCTTGATGAAAACACTTGATGTTGTGCAAGGCATTTTTTATAGCCTCGGCCACTTGGGGCGCAGTTTGGGCAGCCAATGCGGTGCGCTCTTCGCTGCTGAGTTCTATATCTGTTATCTCGGTATGGTCAAACTCATGTGCATAGCGGCGCAGTGCAGCATCGCCTTCTTGGCGCACTGCAGCTACGATGTGGCGTACGCTCTCTATTACTTTTTCGTCGTCTGGTACATTGCGCTCACACAAGGCGCTCCACGTTTCTTTCTTGGGTTGGTTGATAATTTGCATAACATCAAATGGTAATAATTTTGAAAGGCTGAACAAAAGAATAATGACGGGCTTTCCTAATAATTCGATTTTTAGTTTATTGGTTATGAGGTTATAAAGTCACATCACGTTGATAATCAACTATATGAACTTTATAACCTAAAAACGTAAAACCGTCGTTTTATGGTATCATGTTTTCAAGGTTCAGTACAAGGATGCCTTCAGCGCCGAGTTGCTTGAGTTGTTCTACTTTTTCCCACAGTACGTCTTCGGCAATGACCACGTGCAACGAACACCACCCTTCGGCAGCCAAAGGCAGAATGGTGGGTGAACGCATAGCAGGCAAGAGTTGCACGGCTTCTTCGACGAGTGAGGTGGGAATGTTCATCAATACGTATTTATAACCTCTACTATTGACGATAGAGCTGAAGCGGAATTTGAGTTTTTCGATGTCGGCTAACTTTTCTTCGCTCAACCCTTGGTGGGCTATAAGAGCTGCTTCGCTATAAAACACCTCTTCTACCTCGCGCAAGCCATTCTGCACCAACGTACCACCTGAGGAAACGATGTCGAATATAGCATCGGCCATGCCCACCGCAGGGGCTATCTCTACCGAACCTGCTATCTCGTGTATGTCGGCCCGAATGCCTTTATCGGCAAAGAAGTGGCGCAAGACGGTGGGATAGGACGTAGCTACAGTGCGTCCATTGAACCATTCCAGTCCAGGATAGTCCACCTCACGAGGGATAGCTAAAGAGATACGACAAGCACCAAAGCCCAATCGCATCACTTCGTCAACGGCCATGTGGCGTTCGGCCACTTCGTTCAGTCCCACAATGCCCACATCGGCCACGCCCATGTGTACAGCTTGGGGGATATCGTCGTCGCGCAAGTAGAGCACCTCAATGGGAAACCCCTTAGCACGTGCCACTAATTTTCGTTTGCTTTGTGCCACCTCTATGCCTGCATCAGCGAGCAGTTGCATAGTGTCTTCATTCAATCGACCTTTGGCTTGAATTGCTATACGTAACATAGGCTTTCGTGTTTCTTTTTGTAAGTAGTTTAGATTTTGTTATATCAAATTGATTGCAATATTCGGCATTTTAATTGATATATGCAAGTATATACAATAAAAAGATATATAAATTGCAGTTTATTGACTTTCATTTTGCATTGCTCTCGCCTTGCACTATCTTTGCTGTCTCTTATACACATCTCCGAGCCCACGAGACAAGAG
>ERZ1026852.1730-NODE-1730-length-11153-cov-5.406199_pt1 | contig 11153 bp, 8 predicted proteins | sample MGYA00380156_ERZ1026852 | MGnify/ENA primary metagenome ERZ1026852 (study PRJEB33269, sample SAMEA4719792) | human gut metagenome | biome: human-associated habitat; feature: organic feature; material: feces | place: Cameroon | collected 2013-10 ...
ACTTTGTATCCGAACTCCTCTGCAACAAGCACAAGTGCCTCTGCGTCAAGTCTCTGGTTGATTGACACCATGAGACCGAGACTGAAACATGCTTCGATGACTTTGTTTACAGGAGTGTTGTTCATCAATGTTGCAAGGTCATTGACAGTAACGAACTCGGTGACTTTGAGAATCTTCTTCTCTGCTGCCTCCTGAGCCATCTCCTCCTGAAGTTTCTGGGATGCGAGCTCTCTCTTCTCCTTTCTGTGCTTTGCTCCGAAATTGTTCTTGCTCTTGCTGTCGTTCATCCTGGCGTAGGTCTCTTTCACCTGCTTCTGGATTTCCTTCTGCATCTCCTCCTGCTCGGCCTCAGTCATGGCCGGCTTGAAACGGTCGTTGTTGCGGTCCTTCCTGCGGTTGTTCTTTCCACCGCCCTGCTGGTCTTTTCCGCCACGGAAATCTTTCTTTCCGTTATTGTTTCCGCCTCCGTTGTTATTGTTGTTGCCGTTGCGGTTCTTCTTGGAGTCTTTTCCGCCTTTCTCTTCAGCGTCGATCTTATTGACATCGACTTTCTGGCTGCCTCCCTTGGAAATGCGCTCTCTCTTCTTGTTGCTCGGCTTCTTGTCGAACTGTGAAAGGTCCACTTTGCCGACAATCTTGAGGCCGCCTGTTACGGAACTGCTTTCATCCTCTGTGCTGGATGCGGCTTTCTGGAGTTTGTGCTCGGCCTTGATCTTGGCTTTGTCCGCCTTCGGATTGAATTCTTTCTGATTGAGGTTTCTGTCGCTCTTTTTCATATCAGATTTCTTGACAGATGGATTTGGAACCTGCTCCGAAGGGGTTTGTACGGATGGTTCTGCAACATTGACAGGAGCCGCCTTAACCTCTTTTGACGGTTCTTGAGAAGGTGTTGCCGTCTCGACTTTCATATTGTTTGTTTGTTCTTCTTTTTTTGGCTCTGCGGCAACAGGGACAGGTGCAGCCTCGATTTTTGCTTCAGGTTTCACCTCAGGTTCTTTCACGGCAGGCTCCGCCACCTCAGGTGTCTTCACCTCAGGTACTTTGACTTCCGGTTCCTTTGTCTCAGGTTCTTTTACGGTGACTTTCTCAGATCCGGCTTCAGGTTTTTCTTCCTTGACTGGCTCCTCTGGAACGTTCACCTCTTCTTCCTGTTTAGGGAATCGGTTTCCGGCCGCGCCTCTGATTATGACAGTGTTTCCACTTGCCGGCTCTTCTTCCTCTTCTTCTTTTTTCTTCGATCCTTTTTCAATGATCTCCTTTAACTTGATCTGGACTTTGTCTGAGTCCTCTTTTGCCTTGGCGTCGCTGCCGAAAGCTTTTTCGAGGTCCGGAAGGAATTTGTCCGAAACTTTTGCATTAGGATTCATTTCCAACTCTGCACCTTTCCCGTTGAGGAAATCAACGAGAGTCTGAAGTCCGATATTGAATTGCTTTGTTAGCCTGTTTAGTCTGATTTCTGCCATAAAAACCCCTTTAAAATTAATACTATACTCTATTTTGTGCCGCAAACTGTGGCCGGTTCAGGAATTCTCCCGGTCGCCGGCCATTGTTTCTATTCCTCTTCGAATTCTGCGCGGAGAATGTTCACAACATCGGCAACGGTCTCATCTTCAAGGTCTGCACGCTTTGCGATGTCTGCCGGATCCAATGCCAGAACACTCTTGGCTGTGTCGCAGCCGATCGACTGGAGCCTTTCGATGACCCAAGGATCGATTTCATTGCTGAACTCGCTGAGGAGTACGTCCTCGTCATCTCCCTCCTCTTCTCCTTCTTCCTTAGGAATCTCTCTCCAAACTTCGATCTCCCTGCCTACGAGCATGCTTGCAAGCTTGATGTTGCAACCGCCTTTTCCGATACCCTTCTTGACTTCGTCAGGAAGCATGAAGACCTTGATTTTGTCTGTCTCTTCCTTGCCCATGTCGATAGAAGATATCTTGGCAGGATTGAGCGCTCTCTGAATGAGGAGCTGTGTATTGCTTGTCCACTGGAGAACGTCAATGTTCTCGTTGCGGAGTTCGCGTACGATGCCTATGATACGTGATCCCTTGACACCGATGCAGGCTCCGATAGGATCGATTCTGTCATCGTATGATTCTACTGCCACCTTGGCTCTTTCGCCAGGGATGCGGACTACCTTCTTTATAGTGATGAGTCCGTCATAAATCTCAGGAACTTCCTGCTCGAAGAGTTTCTTGAGGAATTCGTCTGATGTTCTGGAAAGAACAATGTAAGGAGTGGTGTTGTTCTTCATCTCCACGCTCTTGATGATGGCGCGGACAGTGTCGTTCTTCTTGAAATGCTCACCCGGAATCTGCTCTGACTTAGGCAGTCTGAGCTCGTTTCCGTCTTCGTCGAGGATGAGGACCTCTTTTGCCCATGTCTGGTAGATCTCACCTGTGAAAATCTCACCGATCTTGTCGGTGTACTTGTTGTAGAGGTTTGCTTTCTCGATATCCATGATCCTTCCCTGAAGGTTCTGTCTGATATTGAGGATGCCTCGTCTGCCGAAGTCCTTGAGTTCCACCTTTCTGGTGAATGTCTCGCCGAGTTCGTAGTCGTCTCCGTCCCTGTTCACTTCCTTGATGGAAATCTGGGTGTTCGGATTTTCTACGGTCTCTACGACTTCCAGATTCTGATAGATTTCGCAGTCGCCTTTATCGACATTGATGATGACGTCGAAATTGTCAGCTGAGCCGAATGTCTTGGCGAGCTGTGTCATGAAAACATCCTTCAAAACGCCCATCATGACCGGACGGTCAATGTGCTTCTCGTCTTTGAAAAGCGCGAAAGCTGATTTGAGGTCTATTTTTTCTCCTTCAATAATGGTTATAATTTTTATATTTTCTAGTCAAAATCTATATGAGGTACAACTGAGTTGATTTCGTCGTAGGCGAAAGTGTCCTCGTGTTTTACCATTTCTTTCTTCTTTTTGCCCGGAACCGCTTCCTTGACTTCATAGGAGAGCACGAAGCCGTTTTCGTCAGCCGAGACGAGCGTGCCGGTGAGTTTTCTTCCGTCACGTGTCTTGACTTCCACCTTGGAACCTACGGCCTTCTGATACTGTTTCAGAATCTTGAAAGGCTGGTCAAGGCCTGCTGATGTGACAGTGAGGGAATAATCTTCCTTTTCCTGGTCGAAAACTGCCAGAAAGGCGTTGTTCACAGCCACGCAGTCGTCCATGTCCACTGTTCCTTCTTCTGATTCGATGGCCAGCACGATGTCGTTGTCCGAGCTGATGGTCACTTCTGTGATGAAACATCCGCGGGACTCCACCGGTGCTGTCATTTCTTTATATATCAATGCTTTGTCCATAAGCAAATATCATGTTTCCAATAAAAAAGATAGGAGACGCGCCCGTCCCCTATCTCAACTCACTTTTGCAAAGATAAGCATTATTTTCCGAAATGGGAAATTTTATTTTCACCATAGGTGGCGGCTGACATTGATTTATTTCGGATTTTATGTTTATTTTGGCGCTTGGCGCGGGAACTGGGGTGTTACATTCTTGCTAAAGTAACGTAAAAGTGTTTACTTTGCATAAATAATTATTCGGTCCGTTAGCTGCGGGCACACTTAAGTGAAATAAAATATTGAAATTATGGAATTTACAGCCAAACAGCTGGCGAAAGTCCTGAGAGGAACCGTTGACGGGGATTCTGAGGCGAAGGTTACTTCTTTTGCCAAGATTGAACATGGCAAGGCGGGTCAGTTGTGCTTCTTTGCGAATCCTAAATACGAACACTATGTCTATACGTGCAAGGCAAGTATCCTTCTTGTGAACAAGTCTTTCGAGCCTAAGCAGAAGGTGTCATGCACCATGATCAGGGTGGATGATGCATATACTGCAGTAGCGGAGCTCCTCAAGTATGTGACTCTCCAAAAGAGGACTGACAGGAGGCATCGCGGTTTCAGGTCATCATGGTTCCTGACCACCAAATTCGGAAAGAAGGTTTATCTCGGAAGCCATTCCTATGTAGGTCATCATGCTGTAATCGGTGACTATACAAAGATTTATGAGAATGTATATATAGGTGACAATACCAAGATCGGTTCGCATTGCATCATCTATCCTGGAGTGAGCATTTATCCGGGTATGATTATCGGTGACAATGTGATTATCCATTCCAATGCCGTAATCGGCTCTGACGGTTTCGGAAACGCCCCTCAGCCTGACGGAACTTGGGAGAAGATCGAGCATATCGGTAATGTCATTATCGGAAACAATGTCGAAATCGGCGCGTGCACTACCATTGACAGGTCTGAAATGGAATCGACAATCATCGGCAATGGCGTGAAAATCGACAATCTCTGCCAGATTGCGCATAATGTCGTGATAGGGGACAACACCGTTATGGCTGCACAGTGCGGTATCGCGGGTTCGACAAAGATCGGAAAGAACTGTATTTTCGGAGGCCAGGTAGGTATTGCAGGTCATCTCAATATTCCTGACAATACCCAGATTGGAGCCCAGGCCGGCGTAATCAGCAATGTGAAGAAGTCCGGCGAGAAGCTTCTCGGTTCTCCGGCAATCCCGGTAAGCCAGTATCTCAGGAGTTACGCTGTGTTCAAGCAGCAGGGCAAGTAATTCCGGGGAGCCGGTGGGCTGTTTTGGAGCCAAAAGAGTCCAAAATGCCGCAACTTTTGGCTAAGTTGCTGAAAATACATATATTTGTGAAATTTTAGACACATATATTTATTAGTAAAGTTCCACATTCGCGGAACAAAATGATTTGTTAATGAAGCAGCTTACACTTATCAATGCCTGTCAATTTCATGGCAAAGGTCTCCACACGGGACGTGTAGCGGAGATGACAGTGAAGCCGGCTCCTGCCGGGACAGGAATTGTATTCCTTAGAAAAGATATTGGTACAGAGGCATTTGTGGCAGCCCTTGCGGAGAATGTTTCCAGCACGGCGAGAAGTACGACCATTTCGTCCGGAGAGGTTTCTGTATCTACTATAGAGCATCTGATGTCAGCATTGACCGGAATGGGCATTGACAATGCCATTGTCGAACTTGACAATGTGGAGGTTCCTATTCTGGACGGAAGCGCCCTTCTTTATGTGAAGGCTTTTGCCGGTAACGTGGTGGAGCAGGATGCCGAGCGCGTATATCTGGATATTCCTGAAGACATTGAACTGAAAGATGAGAAGACCGGTTCGTGGGTGAAGCTTACTCCTGCGGACAAGCCTTCGTTCGAGATAACAGCCGATTTCAATTCTCATGTCCTTGGCGTGCAGAAGGCTTCATGGAATCTTTCTGACAATTATGCTGAGGAGATCGGACCTTGCCGTACATTCGTGTTTTTCCATGAATTGGAATTCCTGCTTGCCAATAATCTGGTGAAGGGCGGTGACGTGGATAATGCGATTGTGATTGTGGAGCATCCTGTTTCTGACGAGCAGCTTGACAGGGTAGCCAAACTGTTCAACCAGCCAAAACTTGGCGTGAGCGAGAGCGGTTATCTCAGCAATCTTAAACTGCATTTCCCTAATGAGTGCGGCAGACACAAACTGCTGGACATGATAGGCGACATGAGATTGGCCGGAGGCTACCTCAATGCTGCCGTGACAGCTTTCAAGCCTGGCCACACCATCAATACTAATACAGCAAAGGCAGTGCGTGCACTACTTGCCAAATAAAATAAAAGATAGAAGTATGAACAAGATTCATCCATTGGCTTCAGTAAGCCCTAAGGCAATTCTTGGAGATAACATTGAAATCGGACCCTATGCATTCATCGATGATAATGTAGAGATTGGTGATGGTTGCAAGATTTATCCTCATGCTGTGGTTTTCCCTTATGTCAAGATGGGAAAGAACTGCGAGGTCTATCCTGGAGCAGTTGTCGGAGCAGTTCCGCAGGACCTTAAATTTGACGGAGAGATTACTTATGTTGAAATCGGTGACAATGTAACTATCCGTGAATGCGTTACCATTAACCGTGGTACCAAGGCAAGCGGCAAAGGCGTTACCAAGATCGGAAGCAATACTCTCCTCATGTCTTACGTACATGTCGCACATGACTGCGAAGTCGGAAATCATTGTATTCTCGTAAGTTACGTCGGTATTGCCGGTGAGACTCAGGTCTCGGACTGGGCAATTGTCGGCGGTGGCGCAAAGGCTCACCAGTTTACAAGAATCGGCTGCCATGCGATGGTAGGCGGCATGTCCAAAATCAACAAGGACATCCCTCCTTACGTTCTCTGCGGACGTGACCCTATCTGTTATGCAGGTGTCAATATCGTCGGTCTCCGCCGTCGCGGTTTCTCAGCTGACGTTGTAAGAAACATCAAGGATATCTACGATACTATCTACTTCCAGGGATACAATATCACTGACGGATGTGCTAAAGTTGAGGCAGGCTTCCCTGATTCAGAGGAGAAGGCTACTATTCTTAACTTCATCCGTTCTTCCAAGAGAGGTATCATCAAGGCCAATACCGCCAACGAGAAAGGCGACATTGACTAATTCATAATGAATCGTCAACATGATTCTGCTTGAAACAGCTTTTTTTCCGCCCGTATCGTATTTCGCGGCGATCGCTGAAGAATTTACCCTGTCACCCGGCAGGGTAAATTCTTATATGCCTGCGCATGTGTTCATCGAAGCGTCTGAGAACTATCAGAAGCAGTCTTACAGAAGCCGTTGCATGATTTATGCGGCAGGAGGAGATGAAACATTGTCGGTTCCTGTGGTACATGAGGGCGGAACCTGCTCTCTGCCGATAAGGGAAATCCGTGTGGATTATTCCCGCCCGTGGCTCACAAGAATGGAAAGGGCTATCGTATCTGCCTATGAATCATCGGCTTATTTCGATTACTACAAGGATGAACTGTTCGCCATATTGGACTCTCGGACAGATACCCTGCTGGATCTGAACACATCCATTCTCAGGTTTTTCCTTTGCAAAATTGGAATCGCGGCAGAGATAGGTTTTACGGAGGAATTCACGTCTCGTGATGACGGCCGCTACGGGAAGGACCTGCGCGGCATCATTCATCCGAAACGTCCCAACAACATACTTGAACTGCTGGATCTGAAAAAGCCATACTGGCAGGTTTTTTCTCCCAAGTATGGCTTCAAATCCGATTTGTCCATAATGGACCTCCTTTTCAATGAAGGTCCGGACTCTATTGTTTATCTGAAGAATCTATAGTCTTCTAGAATCTCCATCCCAAGGTCACGACTACATCCCAGAGAGATCTTCTTACCACGAGTTCAGGTGAAAGGACCCCCTCAATGTAAGTGTCGTAAGGATAGATATACTCTTTAGGCAGGAATGTGTCCCTCACAGCCACGTCGCAGAAGAAAGAATTTTCCGTGCTGTATCCAAGACCGAATGCGAACGAGTTCTTGAATGCCTTAGGGGTAAGTTTCGTACCTGCCGCATCGTAGTATCTTTCAGGTGATGTCGTGAGATTGTAACCTGCTCTGACAGCGATGAAAGGAAGAGGCTTCACTTCGATTCCGAGTCGGAAGTTATGGGCGGATCCTGTGAAATCCTTGATGTCTTTGTTTACTCCGTTGAAAGCTGTATTGTCATTGGTCTCAGTCTCTTTGAACTTCATGGTGCTGTAGTTGCAGAGTTCATAGTCGGCACTGATAACTCCCAAATCTGCAAATGTGTATGCGATACCGAAATTGGCGCGGAACGGTGAAACGAGCTTGTATTTGAATTCACCCTTCGGTGACGTCGCTGTCGCATCGAAAGAAGAATTCTCATAGAATGTCTCTCCTGCATGCTGCCAATGCTCGGTGATGAAGTTGGCAGTCGGTGTCTGGATGGCAACGCCGAGTCTGAGTCCTGATACAGGAACCGCGAGGAAACCGAACTTGGCATAGATGCCGGTCCCTTCTGCGCTATATGAATAGCGGTATCTCAGGCTGTTGAAGTATGTAAGCGAAGTTCCACCGGCTCCATTGTCGAATTCGAGTTCGAAATTGTTCGGGTCCACTGCGAACTCCTTGAAGTATTCGTTCATGGAGTAGTCCATAGAGGTTATACCGAGGTTCACTCCGGCAAAGAACCTGTCAGAGAAATTCATTCCGAGGTTCAGGAGGACGTCATATTTGATGCCATGAGCCCTCTTTCCGTAAATCTGGTCGATTGCATCTGCAAGCTGGATGTCATACTGTTTGTTCCCGCTGGCATCATATCCTCTCTCGATGGTCTTCTCTGTAACTCCTACATACTGGTTGTTGAATCCTCCGAATGTGGAGACCATGCCTGACTGCCATCCGGTAATCTGGTTCCATGGGCAATTTACATCATAATATGCTTTCTCGCCGTTCAGCATTGATGAATTCAATCCTTTCATGTTTGTGGCGAGATATCCTGCGTAGCTGGTGGCAGTGTTCCTTCCGCCTGCTGACAGGTCATCAAGATAATTGGCTGAAGCATTGGCAACAAGTCCTAGGGTTATGGCCTTGAGCGCATTTCCGGAATTCGTCTTGATATTCATCGTGAAGCCGAAGTTCGGAACGGAGAATCTTACTTTGCTGTTCTTGTTTTCCATCAGCGACGAGCCGGCCATTCCAGGCATTGCGTCGTATGTCGCTTTCGATGTGATGATGCTGATGTTCGGTGTCAATGTTGCCTGGGAGTAGTTGTTCACTGCGGATCCGGCAGGATTGATGCCGATGGAACCGAGGTCACCTCCGAGAGCAGTGAAGGCATTGCCCATACTGATGGTCCTGGCAGTGCCGTAATAGTTGTTCTCGCTGAAACGCAAAGCGTCTGCTGTCGTCTGGGCATTGGCGCCCGCTGCGATTACTGTGAAAAACAGTATCGGGATAGTCTTTTTCATTTTATTAATTTTTTTACTCAGAATGGAAAACTGGTGAATCCCGTTCTTGTGGTTATTGATAATTATACGATACACTTACGCAAGCCCTGCGACCTGCAGAGCTTGCGTATGAAAGATTTCTAACGTCTGCGGACGCTTCCGCCTGAAGAGCCTCCGGAGTAGCTTCCGCCCGATGACCTGACAGCGCCTCCGCCGGAATAACCGCCTCCGTATGAACTGCTTGATGAACTCCTGTAAGAACTTCCGCTGTTATAAGATGATGAACTTCTGTATGAGCTGCCGCTGTTGTAGGACGATGAGCTTCTGTATGAGCTTCCTCTGTTGTAGGACGACGAGCTTCTGTAAGATGAACTGCTCGAAGAACTTCGGTATGACGAGCCGGAAGATGAACCGGAACTTCTGTATGAAGAACCTGATGAACTTCCTCTGTAAGCGGAGCCTGTAGAACCGCCTCTATATGCTGTGCCTGCGGACTGTCCAGTGCTGTATGACTGGCGGACCGAACTGCCGGCTGACTGGCTTCCTGCAGGTCTGCGATAGACACTTGAAGATGCCGGACGGCTTACGGACGGCCTGCTGGCAGTCGCTCCTGACATTGAACTTCCATATGATCTGGAAACGGTGGTTCCGGAGTTCCTTACGGCTGACGAAGAACTGCTGCGGACTGCTGAACCGGTCCTGTTCTGTGAAACATTCATTCCTGGTCTTGCTGAGACGCTTCCTGAGTTCTGTCTTACGGCCGACGCGGAAGTGCGCCTTACGGCTGAAGGTGCTGATGTCGAACCTGACATGCCGCTGCTTCTGGTCACGCCTGACGTGGATGTTCTTCTGGCAGATGCGACTGAAGTTCCGTTGTTTCTTCTGACAGTCGAAGTCGTGACTCCCATTCCGTCGCTCCTTCTTATGGTGCCGTTGTTCTGGCGGGTGGTTTCGGTATAAGTCCTGTTTCCGTAATACCATCCGTTGCCGCCCCTGTCGAAGTAGCCGTAGTCCCAGTGGTGGTGATGGTGATGGTGGTACATCGGAGGGCACCAAGGGTCATAGTACCATCTGTTGTAATACCACGGGTCATAATACCCCCAATAGTATCCGGGGCGTCCCCAATACCATGAACTGTAATACCACGGGTCGCTCCAGTACCATGCGTCCCACCATATTGAAGAAGAGTAATACCACGGATTCGCGCCCCAGTACCATGATGAGCCATAGTAAGGATAACGCCATGAATCCCAGTAGTAACCTGGCCAATATGAGGATGCGAATCCGGCCGCAAACCCGTCGGCATATCCCTGAGGATACAGTGAGTAGCCGTTGTTGTTTGTGATTGTCACGGAAGTGCCCCCCTGCGTCTTGCCGAGATTCAGGGTAGTGGACATGTTCTCAGGAATGAAAAGCGTGTCGGTCTGTCCTGCCTTCAGGAAAACACTGGAGTTTTCAGTTTCTTTTACAAGGTCATTGACCTTGCTGCGGGAAGCTAGAGCGGCAGCCCTGCTTGCCGAATTATCGGGATGGCTGTAAATGCCGTCCTGATATGTCTGAGTTCCGGAGTATCTGGCTGCCGGACCGCACGCTGACAGAATTATCAGCATACTTGTCAGAGTCAAGATGTTCGTTTTCATAATCGGACCTCCTATATTGTTAAAAAGTTTGTATCTTTGTGCACTGCTGGTGCAAACATGCATCCAGTTGCAATTTTCGTACCTGCATTCATAAATGCATTCCGTGCATCAACATTGCAAGTTAGTGAAAATTACATTCAAATACAATTTATTACGGTGGCTTGGCACCCGATTAGTAAAATAGACACCGTGCCGGAACCAGGCAGCCCGGTACGAAGAATACGTAGTAACAGAGATGGCAGATCAGATAACCAAGAGGTCAGTTAATTACTCACAGTGGTATAACGACCTGGTAGTCAAGGCAGACCTCGCAGAACAGTCTCCGGTCAGGGGATGTATGGTCATCAAACCTTATGGATATGCAATTTGGGAAAAGATGCAGCATGTCCTCGACGCAAAATTCAAGGAGACCGGTGCGGTCAATGCTTATTTCCCGCTTTTCATTCCGAAATCTTTCTTCAGCCGTGAGGCAGAGCATGTTGCAGGATTCGCGAAGGAGTGTGCGGTGGTGACACACCATCGTCTCATGAACGATCCTGACGGTAACGGCGTCGTGGTGGATCCGTCATCTAAACTGGAAGAGGAACTCATCGTGAGACCTACTTCGGAGACCATTATCTGGAGTACCTACAAGAACTGGATCAAGTCTTGGAGAGATCTTCCTATCATGTGCAACCAGTGGGCCAATGTCGTAAGATGGGAGATGCGTACCCGTCTGTTCCTC
>ERZ1026852.1731-NODE-1731-length-11151-cov-5.564167_pt1 | contig 11151 bp, 10 predicted proteins | sample MGYA00380156_ERZ1026852 | MGnify/ENA primary metagenome ERZ1026852 (study PRJEB33269, sample SAMEA4719792) | human gut metagenome | biome: human-associated habitat; feature: organic feature; material: feces | place: Cameroon | collected 2013-10 ...
GGGGCCGCTTGGCAATACGATTGGTATCGTGGGCGGTCTGATCGTCGGGCAGTCTGCGGTGGAGGCGGGCATCGTGAGTACGATGGTAGTAATCGTCGTGGCACTGACTGCGATTGCAAGCTTTGCGATTCCAAATGAAGAGTTCGCGTCGGTGTTCCGCCTGCTCAAATTCTTCGTAATTATTCCGTCTGCTTTCTGGGGCATGTATGGATATATTCTGGCGCTTCTGATGATCGCGGTGCATCTGTCGGGGCTGATGAGCTTCGGAATCCCGTATATGTATCCGATTGTCGCCGGAAATGGCAAGCGCGCCTATGCGAATCAGGATTTCGTGCTTCGGGCACCGATCTCGTGGATGCGGAAACGCCCGATCTTCGCACGCGAGGAGGAGCGGACGAGGCTGAAACCACATGTGACGAAGTCACATGCTACAAATGGTTTCAGCCGACCTGCCGCCGAACAGAGTGAGGGGGCGATACCCGAGCTGAAACCCAACAGAGAAGGAGGAAAAAATCATGAATCTGGCGGACGGTAAAATTTCCAAACGGCAATGGTTTCGCATGAGCTATCTCGAATGCGTCACGATCAGTATGATGATGATTCCCTATATCACATTGTCGCTTGCGGGAAAATATCATGTGCTGGCACTGGTGGTCGGGCTCGCATTTGTCGTGTTCTATGGCGCACTGATGTTTTTTCTTGCGGACTTTGTCCCGTGCGGTTATATCAATGCGATCCGGAATCATATGGGATGGACAGCCGGTATATTAGATGTGCTGTATGCCTTACGGTATCTGCTGCGTGCGACGCTCATAGCCGTCTTTTTCTCCATGATTTTGCAACGGTATTTGCTGCAAAGCTTCTCTGTATGGTGGATATTCCTGCCATTTCTCGGAATCACATTGTATGGTGCGTCCAAGTCGATGGAAGGACGCGGACGGATGTTTGAATTTTTATTTGGGTGGATGGTCGTACCCCTTATATTGATCGTTGTGTTCTCGGTATCGAATATTGACATCGGCGCAATCATGCAGGGGATCACATCACAGTCGGAGGTATCGGGCGTGTTCAAGGGTGCGTATGCAATCCTTCTGGCATTATCGCCGCTGGAATTGCAGCTTTACAGCCGCCCATGCGTGAAGGAGAAAGACCGAATGGGGGGAATCTGGCTGCTTGTCTGGATTTTATTTACCATTGTATTTGCGTATCTGTTCATCGTGGCAATCCTTGGCTATGGCTGGACGGCAAGCGACACGACGGCATCGTTCAATGTGATGGAAGCGGCATCTTTTCCGGGCGGGGCGGTGGCGCGGCTTGACTATCCGGTGATGGCGTTCTGGATTATCGGTGTATTTGCGGTTGTGAGCGGTTATCTGCACCAGACGCGAGACTTTCTGTATTCGCTGTGTGAAGTAAAGCATAAATGTGGTCGTGTCTTGACATTCGTCGTGATGTCCGCATTTGCATGTCTGTTTGCATATGGAATGCAGTTTGAATCGGCCGTGAAATACGGCATGCGGTATTTCCTGTATGCAGATCTTGCGATCGGCATTGTATTTCCGCTGATCGTCATGTGGGTGAAGACGAAAAAACGTGTAAAATGGGGAATCGGATTTGTCTGTCTGACTGTGCTGGCTGCAGTTGGAAGTGTATGGATCGGGAATGAAAAGCTCGGCAGGCAATTCATACAGAATGATTTCACCGCCACAGAACAGAAAAAGGAAACGTTGGAACACCGGGATTATGTGCTGGAAATGCAGGTGGAAACAGCAAAGGACAGGTATCAGTTTACGTTTGTGATTGCGGATATCGCCGGGTACGAAGGGGAAAACAGCATCAGGCAGACGATCTACCATGTGCAGGCAGAGAATCTGGAGATGGCGGCAGAACTGTACCGGAGAGAGAACGAGCGGCAGTTGGATTTCGGGCATATGAAGCAGATCGCGGCGGATATGACGGGGCAGGAGATACATCCGCTCTTGCTGGAGCTTGGGCACCGGCCGGGAATCTCGAAATCAATTCCGGTCATGATGGAAGCGGATGGCGCGAAATATATTTTGCGGGAAATGATTAAAGCTGCTTACGGAAGGGAAAGCTTGTAACGAAATCAACTTTCGATGGAGGAGTTCGTTATGGGGTATAAGATTCTAAAAGGGGCGATGGTCGGAATCCTGCTCGGTGTATGTGGCGGGATTTTACTTACGAGTGTGCTGCATATTGCCGGAGGCGGGAGTGCCCGTGATGTCGTCAGTCTGTTCCGTGCGGGTAATATGAAAATGCTATTTGCAGATCAGGAAATAAGTGAAGAGGATCAGGCTGAGCTTGAAGCTGTGTTTGGAGATGCCGGTATGGCGAGAAGCAGTGCAGGTGGTACGGAGACGGCAGAGGGTATGTATGGTAATGCAGATGGTTCCGCGGATGTCTATGAGGATGCGCTGAAAAGTCCGGAGGATGTGATTGTGCGGTTTCATGTGCGGGCGAACAGTGACAGCGAGGAAGATCTCGCACTCAAATACGAGGTGCGGGATGCGGTGCTGGCTGAGCTTGCAGATGGCCTGGAAACGGTGGAGGATGATGGAGCAGCACTGCGGTATATCATGCAGAAGCTGCCGGATATCAGACAGGCTGCGAGAGCGGTTGTAGACGAGGCGGGGTATGATTATACAATCTCTGCGTATATTGTCAGAGAGGAATTCCCCATCCGGGAATACGGCGAACTGGTGCTTCCGGCGGGAACCTACCGGGCACTCCGCGTCGATATCGGCGCGGCAAAAGGTGAGAATTTCTGGTGCATGCTGTATCCGATGATGTGCTACACGATGGATGCGGGCGCAGTCGTCGATTCGGAAGATGCAGAGAAGCTTGCACAGGCACTCGACGAAGAAAGCTATGAGAAATTATTTGTGAAGCGGGAAGCAAAGCCCGGTGATGTCAAAGTAAAGTTAAAGATTCTGGAATGGTTGCAGGATACCTTCTAAGTTGTTATAATAATTAGATATGGAGATTAAGAAGTTTGAATATATATCAGTATGTTCATTGCATTTTGCATAACCATTATAGGTATGTGAATTAGGCGTTTCAATAATTACTATTCTTAAGCAGACCATATAAACACATCGGTACTTAATAAGCTGTGCCAGCTATTTGGCTGGTGCAGCGAATTTAGTACCGCTATGTGTTTCTCTGAGCGAGAAGAGAGCGCATATGAACCGTAGGTTCATATTTAGGATGCGCTCGATGACATACCACAGAGCGGTAGCGATGTGGTGCTTCCCGTGCGAGTCTGCGCAGAATAGTAATTGTTGAAATGCTGATTGGAAGAGTAGATGGTTATGCAAAATGCGATAAAAATAATACATAAAGGAAGGCAAAAACCATGAAAAAGAATCTGGCAGTTATATTTGGCGGCCGCTCATCCGAGCATGAAGTATCCTGCGTGTCAGTTGTTACAATCGCCAAAGCAGTAAATCTTGAGAAATACAACATGTTCCTGATCGGAATTACGAAAGACGGCGAGTGGAAGCTGGCGGAAGATATCGCAAGCATTGAGGACGGAAGCTGGAAGGAAAGTCCTGTTTCTGCAATCATTTCCCCGGATACAAAGGGCGGACTTATCATTTCGCAGGACGATATGATGAAGGTGCAGCCAATCGATGTAATCTTCCCGGTACTGCATGGCATGTATGGCGAGGATGGAACGATTCAGGGATTGTTCGAGATGGCAGATATCCCATATGTCGGATGTGGCGTGTTCGCTTCGGCTGCATCTATGGATAAGTTCTATACAAAGCTGGTCGTTGATACACTTGGAATCCGTCAGGCTGTTTATGTGCCGGTGCTGGCAGAACAATTGGAGGATATGGACGAGGTGACAGCACGCGTGGAAGCAAAGCTTTCTTATCCGGTATTTGTAAAGCCTTCCAAGGCAGGTTCTTCCAAGGGTGTTTCCAAGGCAGATGACCGTGCAGCATTGGTTGTTGCACTGAAGGAAGCTGCAAAGCATGATTATAAGATCCTGGTTGAGGAGACGATCGTCGGTCGTGAGATCGAGTGCGCTGTCCTTGGCTATGGTAAGGGTACAAAAGCATCCCGTGTGGGTGAGATTCTTGCGGCAGCAGAATTCTACGATTTCGATGCCAAGTACAACAATGCAGAGTCCAAAACTGTGATCGGTGCTGACCTTCCGGATGGAAAAGAGGCAGAAGTGCAGAAGGATGCGGTTGCAATCTTCAATGCACTGGATGGATTCGGTCTTTCCCGTGTAGATTTCTTCCTGGAGAAGGATACGAACGAGGTCGTATTTAACGAGATTAACACATTACCTGGCTTTACTTCCATCAGTATGTATCCGATGCTCTGGAAGGATAAGGGATATTCGATTGAGAGTCTGGTAGAGACTTTGATCGAGATGGCAAAGGAACGTCCGTAATGAAAGCAGTCATTGAGTTTGAAAATGTAGATGTGGAGACCGGCGAAGTGATGCGCTCGCAGGTGACCGCGCTGGCAAGCATGACGGAACAGGGCATGAAGCTTACTTACGTGGAGGATGTGTCCGGCGATGGACACAAGACACGCTGTACGATGCTGTTCTCCGACAACCGGCTCCGTGTGACGCGGATTGGTGAGCTGAATTCGGACTTCGTATATGAGCATGGCTTAACGCATCACACGAAATATGCAACCGGCTATGGCTCGATTCCGGTGACCCTGCAGACGAAGCATTTCCTGCATACGGCAGAGGGTATCGATTATGAGGCGGCCGTTCTGGCAGAGGAGTTTTCCTTGCGTCTTGCACTGCAATATACGATGGAGATGGGAAATGAGTCTCCTATGGAGCGGAAGATGAAGGTGCATGTGCATAATTTGGCGGATGAAGAACGATATAAAGAATAGAAGTGTGATGCATATATGAAGAAACAAACGAACAATTATTATAATGATGAAGAAATGCAGACCATAATAAAGGCAAAACAGAGAACGATTAATATCATTCAGATTCCTATGTATTTGTCCTTGGTTGGAATAATTCTTCCCATAGTGATTGTGATATGGCTTGATATATATGATCCGACGATGCTTACGGTTCTTAGAACAATACCTGTGGCGAGTATCGCGATAGGGTTTGCACTTGCATTGATTGGTAATAAAAAGATGAACGATCTGAAAGCGTTTATAGGACGGAACATTGTGCTAGGCGTTCTTGAGGAGAAGATACAGGTTATAGATTATATGCCAAGCGAATATGTGGATGAGGAATTCTTAAAAAATTGTAGTTTCCTTCCGAATTATAATAGTGTTACAGGATCGGATTATATTCATGGAATATATAGAAATGTAGAATTTACATACTGTGATCTTGAGTTGAAATTAGAAAGCCAGGATTACACTGCAAACGAAAATAACATGAAAATGACGGTCACAAATTTTGCGGGACAATTCATGACCGTGTCGTTAAATAAAAGTGTGAATGGATATGTGCTAATTAAGGGAAAACGGGGCTCCGAAGAAGAAAATTGCATGGAAACAGGAGATCGTGTATTTGATAAACGGTTTGATGTTATTGCATCGGATGAGACGGCTGCGCAATCTGTATTAACATCTAAGCTTATCTCGGGATTAAAGAAACTGGGGAAACGTACCAGTGTTCAGTTTGCAGGAGATACAGCTGTGGTTGCCTGTAACAACGATAAAAATTTATTTGAAACAAAGAGACAAGTAAAAGATAAGAGCGATATTGAGTTATGCAGGCAGGAGTTTCGGAAAGAATTATCAGATGTTTTAGCGATTCTTGATATAATGATTGATGGTTGTCAGAACAATTTGTCATGAGTATTACCAATAAAATTGGCGGGCGAGCATAAAAAAGAAAAACTGCAAGTAGTGTTTTTGCTACTTGCAGTTTTTTAATCTTCGTTTGATTCTGCTCTTGAACGTGTTTCCTTTGTTTTGTGTTTTCTCATCGCCAGCCATACGAACAGCACCGTAAGTACCAATGCGCCAGCCGTAATGATACTGCATCGTAACGTGTCCTCAAACCATACGGATGGAATGAAGAGCACACTCAGGTTGATGCTGAAATGCAGGATCATGCTTGCAAGCAGTGTGTCCGCTTTGTAAGCCACAAATCCAAGCAGACATCCTAAGATGCATGCGTAGATGCCCTGTACGATATTGCCATGATATAGTCCGAACAGCACACCCTGAAACAGGATTGCGAAAGCCGGTGGCATGTAGCGCTTCGCATACCCCATGATCACACCGCGGAAGAACAATTCTTCGCCGATCGGGGCAATCACAAAGGTTGCGATAATCATCGGAACTGCCCGGTTTACACCGACTGCCTTGGATACAAGGTCGTAGTAGGCTGCAAACGTATCCGGGAAGAGGGGACTTACCAGATTCAGGATTCCGTCCACCATAATCTGGATTGCAACACCGGCAAGCAATAAAAATGGAGTCCGTATAGAACAGACGCATGAAAAAATATTTTTCATGCGTCCTTTTGTATTATCTTCGAAAGTTTCGTCTGTGGAAACGATATTTCCCTGATAAAATATGCGGTAATACCAGATCCCGAAACAAATCAGAAATACGATATGCTGTGCAAGCACGAGGTATGCCTGATTCATAGGCTGGTTATAATCCATTTGTAAGATCTTGCTGATCGTATTGTCGCTGTTTGATTTTTCATCAGAACGCATATTCTTGAAGAACAGAATTGCAATATCAATGAAATTCAATACATACTGTGCCAATACGGCAATCAGAAATGGTGTAAAGGAACCGATAATATCTTTCAAATTTGCCGGCTGCTTATTACATCTTGTCACTGATTTTCTTCGCTCTTTCTTTCTCCCGACGAAGCTCTTCCTTGGACTTCTCAACAGGCTTGTCTTTGCCCTTGGATTTTGCTTTTTCGAGCATCTCTGTGTTCAACTGCTTCTGCATCTCAACCTGACGTTTCCGCATACGTGTACGCCAGTTACCTTTTTTCTTCTTGCCGGTTTCTTCTTCCTGAGCAACTTTCTTGCCGCGGACGCTCTTGACACTGATAATGTAAATACCGCTGACCATTGCTTTAACTTCGCCTCTGGTTGGAAGCTCGTCAAAGATCGCATCGTCGCAGATCATGTTCATAATCTGTGGACCAACTTTGACCTTCGCGATTGGAAGCTTTGCTTTCTGGTAACGTTTCGGTGTCTGTTCCATCACCATTTTCGGAAGTCCGGCGTCTTTCATCGGCAGCATTTTCTTGTCGATGATCAACATATTCATCGGTTGAGCTGCTTCTGCCATCTGTTCTCTCTGTGCGCTTTGTTTCTTCTGTAGCTTGTCACCGACTCTGTATAACACAAACATAATCGCAAGTGCTACCACGATGACAATAATCATGATTAACCACCAAGGCATGGTTCAAATCCTCCTCTAAATGTTATTTTTATCATACATATCCTGTATAAGCTGTGGAAATTCTGCATATCGCTCCTTGCGCTCCTTCGGAGGAAGCTCGCATGGATAGATTGGCTTTCCGAATTCAATTGTTACATTGTGGCTGTGAATCCGTCTTTTCGGTGCAGATTCAAGCATCAGATCGGAACGGCAGATCGATACCGGAACGATCGGGGATTTTGATTTCTCTGCCATCTTATATCCGCCTTCGCGAAATGGCAGGAGTGTGTCGGTCTGATTTCTTGTTCCCTCCGGGAATACGACCATCGAATGTCCCTGCTTCATGTACTCCGTTCCCTGTTTGATTACGGATAAGCCTTGCTTGATATCGTCCCTGTCTAAGAACAGACATCCGATATCCCGCATATAAAGTGGCAGAAGCGGAATCTTTTCCATTTCTTTTTTGGCAAGGAAGCCAAGCGGCTTGCCGATTGCCTCATGATAGATCAGAATGTCGAAATAACTGCGGTGGTTGCCGACGAATAACACCGGTCCATCCTGTGGTATATTTTCTTCTCCGATGACGTTTACTTTGCAGCCGGACAGTTTCAGTTCAAACCGGAAGAAGCCGGATACAAACTTGCGTGCTTTTTCCCATGATTTCTCAGGGTTTTTCTTCCATAGCTGTTTCATGTATAGATGGTATGGCAGACAGAAGAACAGTGCCACCATCAGTACGATTCCAACTCCCAATGTCTTCATAGATACACCTCTTATCGTCCAAACATTTTACAGGTTTCATATAATCTTGCTTCAAGTTCATGTGTCAGTGCGTCTTCTTTGTATCTCCATGCCCAGTTTCCTTCTCCGACACCCGGGGTGTTCATACGCGCCCAGGAATCTAAGCATAATACATCCTGCATTGGTACGATCGCCATGTTGGCAACAGAGCCGAAGCATGCACGGATCATGATCCAGCAGATGTCATAACCATCGGTTGAGAAGTAGCGGCGCAGCTTGTCTTTGGAAGCTTCATATGCGTGCTTGTACCAGCCGAGGGTTGTATCGTTATCGTGTGTACCTGTATAGCAGACACAGTTACGAACAAAGTTGTGTGGAAGGAAATCATTTTCCTCCGGATTCTCAAATGCAAACTGTAATACCTTCATGCCCGGCAGACCGAATTTGTCGCGAAGCTCGATAACCGAATCATCGATTTCACCAAGATCTTCAGCAATAATCGGAAGATGATAACCGAGGGTTGCCTCTAACTGTGTAAAGAAGTTTACACCCGGTGCTTCCACCCATTTACCGTTGATGGCGGTTTCTTCGCCATAAGGGATCGCCCAATATTTATCGAAACCACGGAAATGGTCGATTCGCAGGAAATCACAGAGTGTCAGCTGGTAACGGATACGATTCAGCCACCACTCATAACCGGTCTCGGTATGCTTCTTCCAGTTATATAGTGGGTTGCCCCACAACTGTCCGGTCGCTGAGAAATAGTCTGGTGGAACTCCGGCAACGACGGTTGGGTATCCCTTAGAATCTAACTGGAACAGGCTCTGGTTTGCCCATACATCCACACTGTCCCAAGCCATGAAGATCGGGATATCGCCCACGATGGAAATGCCTTTATCGTTTGCGTATTTCTTCAAGGTTGTCCATTCATAATAAAACAGGAACTGGATGAATTTGTAGTAGCCCATCTCGGTATCGAGCTTCTTCACCCATGTTTCCTTCTGCTTCTTGGTTGGTTTCTTCAGGTTGTCTTCCCACATGTACCAAGGCATGCCCTGATGATAGTCCTTGCCTGCCATGAACAATGCGTAATCCTCCAGCCAGACAGATGTCTCGCAGAAAGTATCGTACGCCTGCTTCATCTCCGGATCGTCATGGATACCATCAGATAAAGATTCGTCGTGAAAACGGGAATAAGCAAGCTTCAACAGACCTGTCTTAAACTCAATCAATTCACCATAGTTGATCTGCTCCGCGTTCCATGCCGGCATATCCCGGAAGTCTTCGTCATAAAGAAGATGTAAATCCTTCAGATGATCCAGGCTGATGATAAGCGGCTGTCCCGCAAATGCGGAAAACGGCTGATATGGAGAATCTCCAAATCCGGTATGTCCGAGTGGCAGTACCTGCCATGTGTTCAATCCCGAACGTTCCAGAAAATCAACAAATCTATAAGCGCCTGCACCCAGCTCACCGATGCCGTAAGGCCCAGGAAGTGAGGTTGGATGAAGCAGGATCCCCGTGTATTTCTTTGGCTTTTTACTAGTGCCAGCTTCTTCTGCCATAATATTTTTGTCCTCCTAATTATGTATCTCCTATAAACCAAACTTCATTATACCGAAAATCCCGGAAATTATCTATATAATTTGTAAAGTTTTTCAAAGAGTGGAATGGCTTTTTCGACCATATCTGTTGTCACACAGTAGGAGATCCGGAAATGTCCCGGACATAAGAAGCTGTCACCCGGTACGATGATCAGGTTCAGCTCTTTGGCTGCGCGCCAGCAGAATTCATTTGCATCTTCCGTCAAGGCGCGTGGGAACATGTAGAAGGTTCCGCCCGGTTCGACAATCTCGTAGCCGATGCGTGTCAGTTCTTTATATAAAATATTCTTGTTCGTCTCATAGATTGACAGGTCACTTGTCTGGTCAAGCACAGATTCCACAGCCATCTGGATGATGGAAGGTGGGCAGTTGTGTCCGGTAAATCTGGAGATCTGACCAGCCATAAGTACCAGAAGCTTTGCATCTTCGCAGGCTGGGTTTACTGCCATGTAACCGATACGCTCACCCGGCAGAGACACAGACTTACTGAACGAATAACAGCAGATCGTATTCTCATATAACTTGGAGATAAATGGTGCATCCACACCGGCAAATACGATCTCACGGTAAGGCTCATCGGAGATCAGGTAGATCGGATGTCCGTATTCCTTCTCTTTTGCACGCAGGATATCTGCCAGCTTCGTGATCGTGGCAGTTGAATATACGATACCGGAAGGGTTATTCGGAGAGTTGATCAGGATTGCCTGAACATTTGGATTCAGAGCTTTCTCAAACTCATCGAAATTGATCTGGAATGTGGTGATATCGGCAGGAATCACGGTGAGCTTGGCACCGGTACCTGTCACATATGGAACATATTCCGGGAAGTAAGGTGCGAAAGTGATAACCTCATCGCCGTCCTTTGTCACACAGCGAAGTGCATGTGCCAGCGCACTGGCTGCCGCACTCGTCATGAAGATGTGATCCATCGTGTAGTTCATGCCAAAACGCTTATTCAGAGAATCGGCAACCGCCTGTCTCGTAGAAGGAAGTCCAAGCGATGGGCTGTAGCTGTGCAGCTTCACCGGATCTTCGGTCTGCAACAGTTCGATCATACGATTGGTAAATGTCTGTGGTACAGGAACAGAAGGGTTTCCGATGGAGAAATTATAGATATTCTCCATTCCAATCTCTGCGCCCTTCTTATTTGCATAGTCAAAGAATTGGCGAATGATAGAACCTTTTCCTGTCATATCCTTGTAGAATTCGTTAATCATGATATATTTCCTCTCTTTCTTCTGGCGAGTTGTACAGGATAGATATTTCTACACAGACGCGCTCTCGCTCGGTTCAGCACGCAGTGGTACTAAATTCACACTGCGTGTTCATTAAGTACCAGCGTGCTTCAACGGTCTGTTTAAGAAATATCTATCCTGTACAACTCTATCTACAGAGTAAATGTAGCAATGTTTTAATA
>ERZ1026852.1745-NODE-1745-length-11110-cov-5.564903_pt1 | contig 11110 bp, 10 predicted proteins | sample MGYA00380156_ERZ1026852 | MGnify/ENA primary metagenome ERZ1026852 (study PRJEB33269, sample SAMEA4719792) | human gut metagenome | biome: human-associated habitat; feature: organic feature; material: feces | place: Cameroon | collected 2013-10 ...
CCCGACCCTCTGCTTGTAAGGCAGACGCTCTGAACCAACTGAGCTATGCTCCCAAACTTTTGCTCCTGAACCAGGACTTGAACCTGGGACCCTCTGATTAACAGTCAGATGCTCTAACCAACTGAGCTATTCAGGAATTTGTGACCCGTTGTTTTTGTTTCGGGATTGCAAAGGTACGACAAAATCTTTTGTTTCCAAATTTTTTTTGCATTTTTTTGCTAACTTTGTGCAGAAAAGTTCGGAAACAGACTGCAAGAATCATCCCGATAAGAGATATCGCGCTGAAACTTAATCAGTTATGATTTTTATCGTGTTTTAGACATTTTTAAGCCTGTTTTTCGCTATAATCGTTTTAGGAGTGTTGCCTTTAGGGGACACTTGCGTAATCTGAAATTGATATGGATATAGATCTCCTGTCCAAAATGGTCAAGGAACTGATTCTTGACAAAGATGAAGTCTCTCTGCCCGGCGTCGGAACATTCGTCGCCGAGATGGTTCCTTCTGTTTTCTCTGACAAGGGCTATACCATAAATCCTCCTTATAAGAGGCTGAGTTTCAGACAGAAGGGTACTGGCGACGACAGCCTTCTCATCGATTTTTACGCGAGATGCAATAACCTCGATATCGAGACTGCTTCGCGCATTATCCGCGAGTTCCTCCACGAGATGCGTCATGTTCTGGAGACCCGCAAGTCGATTGTCTTCCCTGGACTGGGCAAACTTCGTGCGACGCGAGAGAATTATTTCTTCTTCGTAGCGGACGAGGATTTGGATATCTATCCTGAAGGATTCGGCCTGGAGCCGATATCGTTGAAGACGCACGAGGAGACGCCTGCGGAAGTTTCCGCGACGATGGCGGCGCTTCGCGGAATCCTGAATCCGGAAGAAACCGCTGCGGGTGAGGTCAATGTCAATGTCGCTCCAGATTCTGTTCATGATTTTGTCACTTCTGAGGCCAATGCTGCCGTGAAGATCAATATCCCTGTCCGTGAGGTGCCGGTTTCTGAGGAGGCGCTTAAGGATGTTACTACTGAAGCATCGTCTGTTCAGTCTGATGTCGCCGTAGAAAATGGTGCTGATAATGAGACTGCAGAAGTTAGTGCCGGCGTCAATGCTACTGAGGGTGAGGCCTCCGCTGCCGAAAGCTGTTCAGAACTCGGTTCGGATTCTCTAGCTGCGGAAGGTGAGGATGCTTCTTCTGGAGTTGAGTCGTCCGGTGCGGTAAACAATTTTGATGTCAATGCTGGGTTAGAGTCAGGAGCGGATTCAGCTGCTGACGATGGCGAGGCCGTGGCTTCTAATGTTAATGAGATGGCTTCATCTGCTGCCAAGACTGAGGCCGAGGATGCAACCTGTTCTCAGGTGGAGGCAGTTGAGGTTCCGGTTTCCTGTTCTCAGGTCGGTGCGGGTGTTGAACCTGGTGCTGCTCAGTCAGGTATCATTGACAATGAATCTGGCGCGGATAGTTTTGAGGCAGCGGACAAAGCCATTGACAATGAGCGTTCCGGAGAGTGGATTGATTCAGCTGTTCAGCATGACGAGGCTGTTTCAGCAGGAGAGAAGGTAAGTGATGTCGTTGCCGGAGATGGTGTTGGAGATGCTTCGGTGACTGGAACGGCTGAGAATCCTGCGGCTGGTCAGAAGGTTGATACGGGGTCGAATGTTGTTTCTGTCGAATGTATCGATACTGCTGTGGATGTTGTGGACGGGCAGGTACATGCGGCTGAGAATCCTGCGGCTGGTCAGAAAGTCGAAGAGTCTGCCGTGGCTGAAGATGCTGCCATGGCTGCAAAAGTCGAAAAGTCGGCAGGGGCTGTTGTTGCAGGAGAGGGAGCCGCAGCCACGTCCGGGAGTGAGATGCCGGCGGCAGGGCAGGGTAATGCGGATAAGGGTTCAAGTGCATCGGCTTCACCTGTGGCCAAACCTTCGTCTGGCAAGTCCGACAAGGTCATCAAGACCATGTCAGGCCGTTTTTCCAAGAAGAAACCGAACTGGCGGAAGGTGCTGAAGTGGTCCTGCATAGGCGCCGTTTTACTGGCATTGACAATGCTGCTCGCGTTTATCGCCCTTGCGCACATCGCGCCTGATTTCATTGACAGTATTCTCTACTCTCCCGACGAGCTCCGCATCATCAATTACTAGTGCGGCGATTTTCGTAACCGCACAGACGCTTTCGACGCGCCAGGAAGGCAGTAACCGAGGAGACGCTTACACTGTATGAGCGGGACGGTGCCACGGGCGTCTTTGTAAATTATTGATAATCAATAGGTGTTTATAAGTGGCGTGGAATTGCGGCCTTTTTTTGGTCGAAATTCCACGCCCTAAAATTCAAATATTTGATTTTCAGCTTATTACAAAATCAAGTGTGGCGTCGTCCCGCCACGGAGCTGGCACTGCGTCAGAACTGTCACTGTTTCACTGTCCCGCCGCGGTTAACTATCTCACCCTCAGTGTCATGCCGGCCTTGATTGTGTCAGGCGCCAGATCCATGACAGCCCTCTCCTCGCCGGCCATACAGAAACCGCACTTGTCGCAGACACCGGCAGCCTCACCGGCACACACGGCACTCCTGGTACCGTCAGTAAAAATCAAATTGCTGATCCAGCAGGCCTTCTTGAAATTCAGGTCACGCATGTGGCGGAGAACGGAAAGTACGGCGAACATAAACGAAAAGGTCCCGCCTGCAGAACACAGGCGGAACCCTATCATATGGTGAACCGGATATTATCTTACACGTATTGACCTTCCGATACGTAGAGTAGTCCTTGTCGTGATACCATTCAGAGCACAGAGCTTCCTCACAGTGGTATGATACTTTATGGCAATAGAACCAAGTGTATCACCGGAGCGGATCTTGTAATACTGTGCCTTGGCAAGTTCGGCGGCACGCGCCGCAGCCTCCTTCTCACGGAGTTCCTGCTCCGCCGCACGGGCGGCATACATGGTGGAATCCTCTTTCATGATGAGATAATCCTCCTCATCATCGGTAGGGAAGTACTTGCTGCCGGCATTCAGGAACCTCTTCTTCAGGATGAAAAGACGATGACGCAGAGTGCCGGACTCGAAGTCAATGATCCACTGCGGGTCGAAAGCGAAACCGCAGTACCTTGTCTCGAAATGGAGATGTGCGCCGGTAGATCTGCCGGTAGAACCGCCGAGACCTATCTGCTGGCCTGCCGAAACCCAGTCACCGACATTGACAAGACGCTTCGAAAGATGGGCGTAGAAAGTCTCGAGCCCGTTCTCGTGACGAATGACGACAAGATTACCGAAACCCTTGTAATACCTTGACATTCTGACCTTTCCTGAGAAGGCGGCAACTACCGGAGTGCCTGTCTTCAGAGGCAGGTCGACACCATTGTGCCTGCGTCCGCGACGATATCCGAAAGGAGAATAGACCTTTGTCTGATAAGGACAATGATACCCGCCGAGCGAGTCCACCAGCCACAGTGAAATATCATCCTGAAGGTCCTTGACATCCATTCTGTAGGGATTCGGAGAAACATCATCCCAATAAGTGTTGTATATCTCCGACTGGAGCGATACGGAAGGGTCCTTGTAATACTTCCATGTGAAATTCTCCAGCAGCAGAATCTTGACGGCTGGATTTCCCGTATCGAGAGTGTCAATGGGAGTCGCTGAACTCGGGTCCAGAGACTTGATCGGCTGCAGGGCAGGACGCGGAACCAGAATCGAAGCTCTGCTCTTGCTTATCAATGTATCTTGTTGTTGTGCTTGTGCCCGGACGGAGCCCAGGGCAAGAAGACACACAAAGGAAAGGGTTAAGGTCTTTATAGTCATCGTCATTGAACTTATGTACTCAAGTTTCGCAAGTGCTAGAAACCGCTTATATTCAGCGAGTTTGATAACTTGCGAAACTTGAATTATGTATGCCGGATTCCTATTCTGCTCCGAATCCGGCCTTGAGAATTTCTTTTACTTCAGCAACTTTGGCCTCAAGAACCTCCTTGGAAGTAGCTTCACAGATGAATCTGAGATAAGGCTCCGTGTTGGAAGGTCTTACATTGAACCACCAGTCAGGGAACTCGACTCTGTAACCGTCGAAGTCCATGAATGCGGTAGGCTTCTCCTGGCTCTCGAAATGAGCCTTGATGGCCTCCATGGCACCCTGCTTGTCCTCAATGCGGAAGTTGATTTCGCCTGAGTTCTGGTAACGGGAGATCTTGCCGATAAGCTCGCTGAAAGAAACGCCCTTCTTCTTCATGTCCGCAAGAACACGGAGGACGAGGATGGATGCGAGAAGACCGCTGTCAGAGTAGAAGAAGTCGCGGAAATAATAGTGTCCTGCGAGCTCTCCGCCCCATACGCCGTCAAGTTCGCGCAGCTTGCGTGCGGCATTGGCCCTGCCGACTTTCCAAGTGAACATCTTGGCACCCATAGGCTCGAGATACTCTCCTACGGCCTTTGAACTTCTGATGTCCTGGATAACGATGCCCGGCTCGTGTCTTTCGTCAATGAAATAGTGGCCGAGTACGGCAATCATGAGGTCAGGCGATACGAAGTTGCCCTTCTCATCCACGAACATGACGCGGTCAGCATCACCATCATAGATGACACCTACATCTGCGCCTGTCTTCTTCACGAGCTCTTCCAATGCTACTACGTTCTTATGAACCAGCGGGTTAGGCTCATGATTCGGGAATGTTCCATCCATCTCATCGAAGATGTAGTCGTGGTCTGCCCCGAAAATCTCCTTGGCATAGAGGGAACTCATGCCGTTGGACAGGTCGAATGCGAGTTTGAGGTTGCTGTAGTCGCCCTTGTATTTGAGCAGGAAATCGAGATAGTCCTTGTGGATGTCCTTCAGGAAAACTTTTCCTGGGGTGGCCGCTACAGGAGTCGGTTTGCCGGCATTGATCCAAGCCTCGATCTGTCCGAGTCCGGTATCGTATCCGACCGGCAGGGCGTTCTCGCAGGAGACTTTCATTCCGTTGTACTCCTTCGGGTTGTGTGACGCGGTAATCTGGACTGAAGCCTTGAAGCCGTAGTTCGCGGTTCCGAAATAGACCATCGGGGTCGTGCTGAGGCCGATGTCATAGACGTCAGCACCTGCGTCGGTGATGCCTTTGAGCAGATACTCGTGAATCTCGTCAGAAGAAACACGGCAGTCCCTTCCTACGAGGATCTTGTCTGTCTTAAGAAGTTCAGGAAGGAAATATCCTACTTTGTAGGCTGTATTTTTATCAAAATCCACGTTGTATATGCCGCGGATGTCATAAGCGTGAAATGCTCCCATAACTATTTTATTTTAGTGTTGTAATGTGTAGAAACCTTGCCTTTGGCAATATTCTGTAACTTTCTGGTAATCATTTTTTTGCGAATAGGCGCAATGTTGTCCGTAAACAGGTTGCCTACGAGATGCGACATCTCGTGCTGGACCATTCTGCAGGCGAATTTGTCGAACTTCTCGGTTACCTTCTCGCCGTTCTCATTGTAATATTCCACTGTCATTGACGCAGGCCTGCTCACCTCGCAGTAAATTCCGGGGATACTCAGGCAGCCTTCGGAATAGACCGTTTCCTTCTCGCTTTCCTCGATGATGACAGGGTTCAGCATCGTGCGTTTGAAGTCCTTCAGATAGTCATAGACGTCAGTCATGCCTGTTCCGTCGACTATCAATGCCCTTTTGCTGACGCCGATCTGAGGGGCGGCAAGTCCGCATCCGTCAGAATGCTTGAGGGTGTCCTTCAGGTCCTGCACCAATGCTGCAATGCCTTCCTTGTCGTTCAGGTCAACGTCTTGAGCTTTGGCTCTGAGCACTTCAGAGCCATATAAATAAATAGGTTGTATCATTTCTGTATATCTTATTTTCTTCTTTTCCTACCGGATGCTTTCCTGGACAGGGTCTCGGGAACCGGCACGGACAAATTTTCAAAAGATGTGCCACCGACTGACGGACCGTTGGTGCGGTCAAGGTATGACTGCAGGATGATGGCGGCGCTGATTTTATCCACGGATGCCTTGTCTTTGCGCTCGGAAGCCTTCATTCCGCCGTCAATCATCGCCCTGTGAGCCAATACTGACGTAAATCTCTCATCTTCAAGCGATACCGGAATGTCAGGAAATGCCTTTGCGAGTTGTTTCAGGAAAACAGAAACGTCTGCGGCAGCTTCCGAAGGTTGCCCGTTCATGTTTATAGGATAGCCGACCACAAACCGTACAATGGTCTCTTGCTTGGAATAATTTTGCAGATATTCTATTATCTTTGCACTTTGTACAGTTTCCAAGGCGGATGCGAATATGCGGAGGGGGTCGCTTACAGCCACACCGATTCTTTTTCTTCCGTAATCTATTCCTATAATTCTGTCCATAATTGTGCAAAGTTAGCAAAAATTGTAATACACTGAATAAAATCGGATAATCAATGCCGTCTCAGAAGCAGCCAAAAGGACCGAAGGTCAAGAATTTCAGGATATCTCTCGTGGATGACATGACGCACAAACAGTTGTGGGTCATAAAGTTTACGCGTACATCCCTGTTCCTGCTCGTCATATCCGTCATAACGGTGATAATGGCAGTATCATATTCATTGATAGCATTCACTCCGTTGAGGACATTCATTCCCGGCTATCCTGACGGCCATACGAAGAGGGCTGCAATCACTAATGCCATCCGCATCGACTCTCTCCGCAATGTGATTTATACCTGGGAGTTCTACACTGAGAATCTCAAGAGAGTGATGGAGGGGGCAGACCCTGTTGCCATTGACAGTATCATCAGGAACACTTCTGCTCCCATGACGTCGGCAGATGAGCGCAAAAAACTGGACGAGAGGGACTCTTTGCTCAGAGAGACTGTTCGTCAGGAGGAGAGGTTCGGTCTTGTCCAGGGTCGTGAAAGAAAACTTCCTATCGAGGGTGTCCATTTCTTTACGCCGCTGAAAGGTGTTGTGTCTCAGGGATATGACCCTCTTGTGCATCCTTACATTGACATAACCGCTCCTGCGAATTCGGTGGTGATGTCGGTTCTGGACGGAACGGTGATTGGTGCGGGCTGGAGCGATGACTCCGGCTATACGATCCAAATCCAACATTCGAATGACATTGTGTCCATATACAAACATAACCAGAAACTTCTAAAACGGACGGGAGACAAGGTTTCAGCCGGCTCACCGGTTGCCCTGGTCGGCAATACGGGGGCACTCACCACAGGTGACCACCTTCATTTCGAACTTTGGTACAGGGGCGAGGCCGTGGATCCTACTAAATACATAAAATTCTGATGAGATTGAGACATATCGCAGTTCTTGGATCGACAGGTTCCATAGGACGTCAGGCATTGGACGTGGTAAGGCAGCATCCGGACAAGTTCCAGGTGGATCTGCTCACGGCCAACAACAGTTCGCAAAGGCTTATCGAGCAGGCACTTGAGTTTCGTCCTGCCGCGGTCGTAATCTGCAATGAAGAGAAATATCAGGAGGTGGCGGACGCACTCCAGCCGCATGATATCAATGTCTTTGCGGGCATGGATTCGGTCTGTGCGCTGGCGGCGGCCACTGACATTGACATAGTCCTTACTGCGCTTGTCGGCTTCAGCGGTCTCAGACCGACGGTGGCGGCGATCAAGGCAGGGAAGATTATAGCATTGGCAAACAAGGAGACGCTAGTGGCCGGAGGCAGTGTCATCATGGCTCTCGCCAAGAAGTACCATGCGCCGATTCTGCCTGTGGATTCTGAACATTCGGCTATTTTCCAGTGCCTTCTGGGGGCCGGGGACAATCCTCTTACGCGTATCCACCTGACTGCATCCGGCGGACCGTTCAGGACCTGGGACAAGGACAGGATCGCTAAGGCGACCAGGGTCGAGGCTCTCCATCATCCGCAGTGGACCATGGGCGCTAAGATTACCATCGACTCGGCTACCATGATGAACAAGGGCTTCGAGATGATAGAGGCGAAGTGGCTCTTCGACACCGAGCCGGACAAGATCAATGTCGTCGTGCATCCTCAGTCGATTATCCATTCGATGGTGGAATTCGCTGACGGGGCCGTGATTGCGCAGATGGGGCATCCTGATATGCGCGAGCCGATCCAACTGGCGCTCAGCTTCCCGGAAAGGCTGACATTGACAAACAAGAAATTGGATTTCACGGAACTCGGCGCCCTTACTTTCGAGAAGCCGGATATGGACAGGTTCCCTTGCCTTGGGCTGGCGTTCGAGGCCATCAGGCGTGGCGGAAACATCCCTTGCGCCATGAATGCGGCAAATGAGGCTGCCGTGGCGGCATTCCTGCAGGACCGTATCCGTATCTATGACATCCCGGAGGTGATTTCCAAGTGTATGTCAGGCGCGGAATTTGTGGCGACGCCGACTTTGGACGATATCTTTGCCACAAACGATGAGATTTATCGCAGAGCGGCGGAGATGTGTGTTGAAAAAAGCATTTAGTGTATGGCGATTTTGATGAAAGTTATTCAGGTCATCCTTGCCCTGTCTATACTCATAACTATCCATGAATTCGGGCATTTCTTTTTTGCCAGGATTTTCGGAATTAAGGTGGATAAGTTCTTTCTCTTCTTCGATGCAGGAGACGTGAAACTGTTCAGTACGAAGACGACGCGCTGGTTTACGAAACTGTTCCCGAAGATGAAAGACATTGATACTGAATATGGTATCGGTTGGCTTCCGTTCGGCGGATATTGCAAGATCAACGGCATGATCGACGAGTCCATGGACATTGACAGTCTCAAGCATGAGCCCAAGCCATGGGAATTCCGTTCGAAACCCGCATGGCAGCGCGGTCTGGTCATGGTCGGTGGAGTGCTGTTCAACTTCATTTTTGCCATCTGCATATACATAGGTATGCTGGCGGTGAACGGAAACTCCTATTTCAGCAACGAGGACAGCCGGATTTATGTCAATGACCTTGCGTATGAGATGGGTTTCAGGACCGGTGACAGGATTCTGAAGTTCGATGACTATGTCCCTGAAGATTTCACGATGCTCCAGGCGGACCTTGCAAGGCGCTCCGTGAAGACGGCGACTGTGCTGAGAGACAAGGATACCGTGCTGCTCTATATCGACAGGAGCATGATCGGCGAGGTTCTGAATTCTCCCGGAATGTTCAGCCTGGCTGTGCCGTTTCAGGTCGATTCCCTCGCTCAGGGTTCTGTCAATGTTGCACTGAGGCACGGGGACAGGGTGATTGCGATCGACTCCACCAAGGTTTCGTACGTGCAGGACGCGTGGGAAGCGCTTAAGGCCAATGCCGGGAAGGATGTGACTGCTTCTGTCGTCAGAGGCGCGGATACTCTGGATGTTCCGGTCAAGGTGGACACGGCGGGAAGGATAGGAGTCGTGCTCCAGATACCTGGCCTGCAGAAGCGTACATATACATTTGCCCAGGCGATTCCGGCAGGAATCAAATACACGTGGGACATGGTGGCAGGCTATACCCGTGACATCAAGCTCGTTGCGACGCCGAGCACCGGAGCCTACAAGTCGGTCGGCAGTTTCATTGCCATCGGTCAGGTCTTCCCTTCAGTATGGAACTGGACGATATTCCTGAACCTGCTGGCGCTGCTGTCCATCATGCTGGGAGTCATGAACCTGATTCCGATTCCGGGACTGGACGGCGGACATCTGCTGTTCATTATTGTGGAGATGGTCACAGGACGCAAGCCGGGAGACAAGTTCTTGATAGTCATGCAGATGATCGGTATGCTGATACTACTTGCCATCATGGTGCTCGCATTTGGAAATGATATATTCAGATTACTAAGATAAAACATTGATATTATGAGAACGAAAATTTCATGGCAGTCCTTTCTGACTGTACTCGTAATTGCTGTCATGGCAGTTTCCTGCAAGGGTTCGGACAAACCTTTGCTCCCTAATATCAGCGGCAAGGCCGGTGAAGTTATTGTCGTAATGGACAAAGACAACTGGGACGGGAACCTCGGAAGCGTCACCCGTGACCTTCTGACCGCGGATTATCCGTTTCTTCCGCAGCGCGAACCGCTTTTTTCTGTTGTCAATGTCCCGCCGACAGGGTTTGCGGACTTGTTCAAGATTCACAGGAATATCCTTATCTATAATGTGTCTGCGGACGTACGCAAGGCCGGTGTGATTTATCGCAATGACCAGTGGGCCTATCCTCAGTGCGTCATTCAGATTTCGGCTCCGTCTGCCGATTCTGCGGCTACTCTCCTGAAGGAGAACGGCGAGAGGGTTGTCAATGCCATCGAGCAGGCTGAGAGGGACAGAATCATTGAAAATTCCAAGAGATACGAGGCTGCGGAAATCGCTCCTGTCGTGAAAGCGATGACAGGCGGTGCCCCTCATTTCCCGACCGGCTACAGGGTCAGGAAGAAGACGGACGATTTTATCTGGATTTCTGATGACAAGCAGTACACGACCCAGGGAGTTTTCGTTTATAAGTATCCTGCTTCCGAGAATGAGAATTTCACAGAGCAGAACATTATCGCGCACAGAAACAAGTTCCTGAAGGAGAACGTGCCGGGTATGTTTGACAATACCTATATGATTACCAATGAAATAGCTGCTCCTGAGACTAAGTTTGTCCGTTTCAGGGGACGTCAGTTCGCCGAGACCCGCGGATTGTGGGAGGTGTTCGGTGATTTCATGGGCGGTCCTTTCGTTTCACATTCCTTCTATAGCCGTGACGGAAAGGATATCATCGTTCTCGACGGCTTCGTGTATGCTCCGAAGTATGACAAGAGGCAGTATCTGAGGCAGGTCGAGGCGATTCTGTATTCTTTCGAGTGGCCTGACGACGAGCCTGTGGAGACTGGAAGCGGCAAGTGATTTCCGGACTTTTTTCCGGAGAAAAGGCTTGGACGAGGTGAAATCAGCTCTTCGGGTACATTAAAGTGTCTGTAATCAGGCGGTTAACCATGTTTATTATATGTTTTCGAGGGGTTGGGGTTGTTTGTTTTGTGTAGAGGATACGTAGTTTTTGAAATGTTTAAGTGAAAAAAATCCGGAAAAAGGATAAAAATATTTTGAGGTCAAGAAAATATTACATACCTTTGCAATCCCTTAAAATTTCATATTGAGATTGAGAGGTTAGTTCGGTGGGTTCGTATAACGGTTAGTACTCGAGATTTTCATTCTCGCAATAGGAGTTC
>ERZ1026852.1748-NODE-1748-length-11097-cov-62.551440_pt1 | contig 11097 bp, 9 predicted proteins | sample MGYA00380156_ERZ1026852 | MGnify/ENA primary metagenome ERZ1026852 (study PRJEB33269, sample SAMEA4719792) | human gut metagenome | biome: human-associated habitat; feature: organic feature; material: feces | place: Cameroon | collected 2013-10 ...
TATTTCTTATTCATTTCCAAAATAACGTTAAAAACCATTAAGAACTTTCCAAAAATACATAATTAATTGTGTATCATGACTTTTTGTCCTTACCTTTGCAAGGTTATAGAAGATTATTCAATAATATTTGGAATAAATATACGATTTTAAATGAATAAAAAGCGATTCTTGCTGGGGGCAATCACTGCCACCCTGATTGGAAGTTCTTGCTATGCCATCTCCATGGAAGCTGCACCGGAGATGGGATTGTTCAAGAAGAAAAAGAAAAAAACAGAGCAACCTACATCGGATTATAAGAAAATAGTAGGCAGCGATTCTGTGAATGTACGAGGAGTCATGAATGTAGTAAAGAAGGAGCAGGATTTCTACCTTGAAATGCCTACCAAACTGATGGGAAGAGTGTTCCTCGTTTCCAACAAACTGCAGCGTGTGCCTTCCGAACTCAACGAGGCAGGCGTAAACCGTGGTATCAACTACGAAAACCAGTGTATCCGTTTTGAATGGAATCAGGATAAAAAGACCGTTTTTGTGCGCCAGCAGCGCCTTACTCCCGAAGTAGATTCCAAGGATGCCATGGCGGCATCCGTAGAAAGCAATTACATTGATCCGCTCATCGCAAGCCTCAAGGTAGAGGCGGTGGCCAAGGATTCTTCCACCGTCATCTTCAAGGTGAACGACCTCTTCAACGGAAAGAAGACTTATCTCAATGATGTGTTCAATCTCATCAATCTCGGCACTTCAGCCGATTCCGATTTGTCGCGCATCATCGATATCAAGGCTTTCAGCAACAATATCACCGCAACATCTGAACTTACCACCGTGGTACACGAGGGTAAGAGCAAGACCAATATCACCGTAGAGGTAAGCAGTTCGCTGGTCCTCCTTCCTGAAACCCCGATGGTGGCACGCAAGGAAAACCAGCGCGTGGGCTATTTCACCACCAGCCGATTGCAGTATGGCGACCACCAGCAGGAGGTGACCCGCAACAACTATATCACCCGCTGGCGCCTGGAACCTAAGGATGAGCAGGCCTATCTGCGTGGCGAACTGGTAGAGCCTAAGAAGCCTATCGTCTTCTACATCGACCCAGCCGTTCCGGAGTTCCTGCGCCCTTATATTAAAAGAGGTATGACCGACTGGAACGCAGCGTTCGAGAAGGCAGGATTCAAGAATGCCGTACAGGTGTTCGACCTCACCGACAGCATTGCTGCCGAAGGCGACGACATGAAGTATTCTGTGCTGACCTACGATGCTTCAGAGAAGGCGAACGCCATGGGTCCTTCCGTCATCGACCCTCGAACAGGCGAGATTCTGGAGGCAGACATCATCTGGTGGCACAACGTGAAGTCGCTCCTGCGCGAATGGATCATGGTGCAGACAGGAGCCTACAACAAGGAGGCACGCCAGTATGAATTGCCAGAGGCCTTGATAGGCGATGCAGCCCGATTTGTAGCCTGCCATGAGGTGGGCCACTCGCTCGGATTGCGCCACAACATGATAGCATCCAATGCATACCCTACGGATTCCCTCCGTTCCAAGTCGTTCACCGACCATGTATGCGGCACTGCAGCATCCATCATGGACTATGCCCGTTTCAACTATGTGGCACAGCCGGGAGATGGCATCCAGCAGATTTCTCCGCAAATAGGTCCTTACGACCTGATGGCGATAGAGTGGGGTTACCGCTGGTTCCCGGATGAGAAGAAGGCCGCTTCAGCACAGCAGGATTTCCTGAAGAAGCACAGCGGAAAGGAATTCAGATACAGCGAGACGCAGAGCCAGCGCACCGCCATCGACCCACGTTCCCTGAGCGAGGATTTGGGCGATGACGCCATGAAGTCGGCTGCCTATGGCATCGCCAACCTGAAGCGCGTAATGCCTAACATCATCGATTGGACCCGCACAGGCGAACCGGGTCAGACCTACGATGAGGCATCGAAGCTCTATCAGGGGGTCATCTTCCAGTGGAGTCTTTACCTCTACCATGTGCTCGCCAATGTGGGCGGCATGTACATCGACAATACCACCATCGACGATGGCAAGCCTACCTTCACCTTCGTGGAGAAGGACAAGCAGAGGCGAGCCGTGCAGTTCCTCATCGACGAGGTGTTCACCTGTCCGAAGTGGCTCTTCAGAAGCGAGCTCAACAAGTATACCTTCATCAACAAGAATACGCCGCTGGGCGTGCAGGAGCAGTCGCCAGACTATGCACTGCAGAACCAGCAGAGCTACATGCTCTGGGATATGCTCGACAACAGCCGCATCATGCGCATGTTTGCCAACGAGCAGAACAACGGCAGGAATGCATTCACAGCCGTAGAAATGATGGATATGCTGCATAAGCACTTCTTCGGCAAGACCCTGGCAGGCAAGTCGCTCAGCGTAGACGACCGCCAGTTGCAGAAGAACTTCGTGGATGCGCTCATCACGGCTGCCGCTCAGCAGGAGGGCGTGAAGATCAACAAGAAGATTTTCGATTCCCCTGCCATCATCGACTCGCCGGATTTCAACATGCCATGCCATAGCCTCAGTTCGGCTCCCCGCACCATCGACATGGGCGGCACCCAGACGGCACGTGTGAGCGATGCCATCAGCGTGAAGCGCGGCGAACTCGTGAGAATCCTCAACCTGCTGAAGGGCAAGCGCCGTTCGGGCGATACTGCCACCCAGTTCCACTACGAGGACGTGATCATGAGAATCCAGACGGCTTTGGGTCAGGAGATTAGATAATTTATAATTAACAATTAATAATTTATAATTGATAATTAAGGGATTAAGTAATTAAGGTAAACAAAAAAATAGAGAGATTGTATATGAGAATGAGAACATTCATGCTTTTAATCATGGTTTTCGCCATGAACATCCTCTCGGCACAGGAGCGCACCATCACGGGTATCGTGGTGGATGGCAGCATGGGCGACGACCCGCTGCCAGGCGCTACCATCTCAGTGGTGAGAGGACCGAACAAGAAGGTGTCACATGGCACCGTGACCGATTACGAAGGAAAGTTCACCCTCAAGGTGGATGCCCAGGATAAGTCGTTCTCCGTAAGATTCATGGGATTCGAAACCAAGGATGTCAACATTGTAGCAGGAAAAAACGACTATAAGGTGGTTTTGGAATCTGACGCCAAGCAGATTGGCGAGGTGGTGGTGACGGGTTATCAGGAACTGGACCGACGCAAGCTGACTTCGGCGGTAACCACCCTGAAGATCAGCGATGAGAAAATCGGTGCCGTCAACAACATCGACCAGGCACTTGCCGGACAGATTGCCGGACTTTCTTCCATCACCTCTTCGGGTGCTCCTGGTGCACCGGTAAAGATCCGCATCCGCGGTACCGCTTCTATCAATGGTACCCAGGAACCGCTGTGGGTGCTCGATGGTATCCCTATGGATGGCACCGATATCCCAAGCATGGAGGATCTGAAGGATATCGACAATATCTACCAGACTTCCATCGCCGGATTGAATCCGTCCGACATCGACAACATCACCGTGCTCAAGGATGCTGCAGCCACCGCCATCTATGGTGCGAGAGCAGCCAATGGTGTCATCGTCATCACCACCAAGAAGGGACGTGCGGGAGCACCGGTCATCAACTTCTCGGGCAAGATGACCTTCATGCCTAAGACGGATATCGACCGACTCAACCTGCTCAACAGCAGCGAGAAGGTAGACCTGGAACTCGGTCTGCTGGCATCTGATTACACCTATCGCCAGAACAAGGGTGGGGTAGCAGGCATCCTCAACAGCCTGGGCGAAACCAATGCCTACAAGACGGGCGGATGGAATGCGCTGAGCCAGGCGGCACAAAGCCAGATTAACCAGCTCCGCACCACCAATACCGACTGGAATGATATCCTCTTCCGCAATGCACTCACCCAGGAATACAACCTCGGCATCTCGGGTGGCGGCGACAAGAGCGATTACTATACATCCGTGGGCTATACCGACGAGCAGGGTAACGTGAAGGGTGTGGGCAACACCCGATACAACATCACCCTGAAGACCAACTACCAGGTGAACAAACTCCTCAAGGTGGGTGCTTCCGTATATGCCAACGAGCGTAAGCAGAACACCTATCTCACTGATAGCAACGGCTTTACCAACCCGGTATATTATTCCCGATTGGCAAACCCATACTTCACCCCATACGATGAGAACGGTAACTACAACTACGATACCAACGTGCAGGGCAAGGAGGATTCCTCACTCAACTTCAATATCTTCGAGGAGAGATCCAATGCCAACACCAAGCGCCGCGACCGTTCGATGATGGCAATTCTCAATGCCGAGCTGCGCCTCACCGACTATCTGAAGATTACCTCGCAGTTTGGCTTGCAGGAGGATTCCTATTCCCTGAGCAAATATGCCAACGAGAACACCTACGCCATGCGCAAGGAGAAACTCTTCACCGAATACCAGGGTGCCGACGGCGTGAAGAAGAGCTTCCTGCCGGATGGAGGTATGCACAAGACCACGGAGTATCACAACCGCCAGTGGACCTGGAAGGCGATGGCTGAATTCGTGAAGACCTTCAACCGCATCCACGATGTCAACTTCATGCTGGGTACCGAGGTTCGCCATGCCAAGTCAAATTCCATCTACAGCGTGGCTTACGGATATGATTCCCGCACCCTCACCACCCAGCCGGTCATCTTCCCTAGCCAGACCTGGGCAGATTCCTATCCGCTGCATCAGGAGACAGAGTCGGAGAATGCCTACGTATCCTGGTATGCCACAGGTTCTTATTCGCTTCTCAACCGCTATACCATCGGTGGAAGCGTTCGTTTCGACGGTTCAGACGTCTTCGGCGTAGCCAAGAAATACCGCTATCTGCCTCTCTACTCCGTGAGTGGACTCTGGAGAGCGAAGGAGGAGAATTGGCTCAAGGACGTGAAGTGGATGGACAACCTCTGCCTCCGTGCCTCTTACGGTTTGCAGGGTAACATCGACAAGAATACATCACCTTATTTGATAGGTATACTGAAGAAGGGCACTATCCTGCCAGGCATCAGCGAGGACATCATCAACAGCGAGACCGCTCCGAACCCTAACCTGAAATGGGAGAAGACGGAGAACGTGAACGCCGGAATCGATTTCGCCGTATTGCACAATGCCATCACCCTCTCTGTAGACTACTACTATCGCCACAGCACCGACCTCATCGGTCTGAAGATGCTGCCGCTGGAGAGTGGATTCTCTTCAACCACCATCAACTGGGCGAGCATGAACAACAAGGGTGTGGAGATAGCCCTGGGCACCAGAAACATCCATACCAAGGATTTCAACTGGACCACCAATCTCAACATCGGTTACAACGAGAACAAGGTGATTCAGGAAACCGTGGCTCAGAATGCCACCTATCCAGGTCGTGAAGGTTATCCTGTGGGCGCACTCTTCGCCTATAAGACAGCCGGACTCGATGCCGACGGTTATCCGCTCTTCGTTAACAAGAATGGCGAGAAGGTATCTGCCACCGAGTTCCTGAAGCTCAACGCCCATGGAGCCAGCACCCTCACCGCCGAGGAGCAGCGCAACCTGTATACCTACATGGGCAGCACCGACCCAAAGTGGACGGGTGGTTTCATCAACACCTTCGATTACAGGAACTGGCAGTTGGGCATCAACTTCACCTTCAACTTCGGCATGAAGGTGCGCGTGCAGCCTAGCTACTCGCCAGCCAATTACGACAGAGGCTTGAACGTGAACCGCGACATTCTGAACCGCTGGACGGCAGATAACACCAGCGGCAGTTTCACCAAGCTGATGGTCAGCACCGAGCGCCCACGCGAGTACGTGCAGTATAACGAGTACAACCTCTACAGCATGCTCGATACCTGGGTGAAGGATTGCAACTACGCCCGCCTTCAGAGCCTGCGCCTGGGATACAAGTTGCCAACCCAGTGGCTGAGCCGCATCGGCGTGAAGAGTGCATCCCTCTCTCTTGAGGCACGCAATCTGCTCGTCATCGCCAGCAACTACAACAACTATCTGGACCCGGAGACGATGGGCAACCCATACGCGCAGCCTATCCCGAAGAGTTTCATATTTGGCGTAAACGTAAATTTCTAAAAGAATGAAGACAATGAAAAGAAGATATTTGATGGGCATCGTCATGATGTTGGCGATGATAGGATTCACCAGTTGCGATGATTTCCTCGACATCACCCCAACCGGAAAGGTGATAGCCAAGACGGGCAAGGAATACAGAGCCTTGCTCACCTACGAATACAAGAATTTCCCGGAAGACCGTGGACTCGCCACCCTGCGAAGCGACGAGATGACCCTGAGCAAGGCATCCACCTCTACCGAGGATTATGATTCTTACTTTGACATCTGGGCATGGAACGACCTCAACCAGCAGAGCACCACGGCTTCTTTCGGCTGGCGCCGCTACTATCATGCCATCTACATCGCCAACTACATCATCGAGAATCAGAACAAGATTACCGAGGCTACACAGGATGAAATCAGTCAGCTGGTGGGCGAGGCCTATATGATGAGAGCCTACTGCCACTTCCTGCTCGTCAATCTCTATGCCGATGCCTATACCCATTGCAATCCGGCTACCACCCGCGGCATCCCGCTCTCGCTGGAGGCAAATGTCAACAACGTGCTCACATGCAGCAGCGTGGAGCAGGTTTACCAGCAGGTGATTGCCGACATCAAGGAGGCAAAGACCCGTCTGAAGGTGGCTGCCTGGGACGAGGGCTACACCTACCGATTCAACCAGATTTCTGTCGATGCTCTGCTGGCTAGAGTCTATCTCTACAAGGGCGACTGGCAGGATGCCCTGGCAGAAGCGAAAGTGGTGATGGAGAAACATGGCGACCTGGAAGATCTGACTGATTCAAAGGTATTGCCAAACTACTATAAGTCGGTGGAGAGCATCGTTGCCCTGGAGCAGGTGATGACTTCCGGCTATGTGAAGATGGGCGTACCTAGCAAGGCGCTGGTTGATACCTATCGCACGGGCGACAAGCGCAAGGCGCTCTATTTCAAGGCACAGACCGCCAGCGTCTACAGTCTGATTAAATATGGCGACAAGGGCAACGACGGCTATCGCTGCTCCTTCCGTTCTGCCGAGGCCTACCTCATTGCTGCCGAAGCTGCAGCCCAGAATGCAGCTGACAACGCCGCAGCCGATGATGCTAATCTGGTTGAGGCTCGCACCTATCTCAAGGCGTTGATGGCCAAGCGATATGCAGCAGCTAAATACAACCAGTATGCAGCCGAGCTTGATACCATGCAGAAGGCGGACTTGCTCAAAGCCATCTACAACGAACGCACCTGCGAGCTTGCCTTCGAGGGACATCGCTGGTTCGACCTCCGTCGTACCACCCGTCCGCAGTTGAGCAAGACCTACGGTGAGAATAGCTATGTACTTGAAGCCAACGATTCCCGATATACCCTCCGCTTCCCAATCGAGGCAGTAGAGGCGAATCCGAATATCGAGAAATGGGAGGGCAAGTAAGATAATTGTTTCACATAAAGATTAATTGATTATGAGAAGATTTACATTTTCAATGATGCTGGCGCTGGCAACGGTTGCTGCCAATGCCAAGGATGTGTTGGATGCTCCTACCTGGACAGACAACCTCACCACCACAACAGAAGCCAAGGATTTGACCCGTGCTGCAGCCATGGCAGTTGACAACGAGGGTAACTCCATCGTAACCGGTAGCTTTACCAAGGATCTGGAGTTCGCTGCCAGCTATCTGGAGCCAGTGGCCAACAGTGCCTTCATTGCCAAGTACGATAAGGCTGGTGCCAAGAAGTGGGCTGCCGGTCTGGCTGGTGCTGCCACCGTCACCACAGTGGCTACCGATGCCGACGGCAACGTTTATGCAGCCGGCGTATTTGCTGATCAGGTAGCAATCAAGGATGCCAGCGGCGAAACCAAGGCTACCATCACCGGTATGGCCGACAAGGTAGATAAGGTATCCGGCTTCATCGTGAAGTACGACAAGCAGGGTGCGTATGTAGCTTCCAAGACCATCCTTGCCGAGAGCGATGCAGAGATTGCAGCCTTGGATGTGATTGGCGTGCTGAGCCCTTCTTTCACAGCCAAGAAACTGGTAGTTGATGGCAATAAGCTCTATCTTTCTGCCTCTTACAAGGGCAATGTAGCCTTGGATGGTGTTACCCTGCAGGGTAAATATGCTTGTTCAGAGGGCTGGTTGTATAATGATGAAACAACCATGTGCGTGCTCTCTTTCGATGCAGCCGACCTGGCAAATGCCAGCATCGTTTCTGTGCTTGGCGCTACAAAGCAGTTGACAAATGAGGCTACCTACAATACAGAAGACGTTAACTTCGCCATCAACGACGGCAAGATTTACGTAGCTTACGTAGCATCCGGTAAGGATATGACCCTTACTGCTGCCGGCAAGGATACCAAGATTGAGACAGCCTATGAAGCGAGTGCTACTGAGCATGCCTACGTATTGGCAGCCATCGATGGCGACCAGGTAACTACCCAGGTTTATCATTCTGTAGCCACAGATAATTCCAACACTCTGAACACCATCGACGAGATGGCCTATCAGAAAGGCAAGCTCTATCTGGCAGGTTCCTTCAACCAGGCGCTTCCTTTCGACAACACCATCTCTTATCTGGGAGGTTGCGATGCCTACGCAGCCTGTCTGGATGCAGAAAGTCTCAGCAAGAACTGGGCAGTAGCCAGTGCTTTCGATGAGGGTGATGCCAAGCACAAGGCAGAAATCATCAGCGGTATGCTGGTTGATGAGGATAAAGTCACTCTGGTAGGTTGGGTAGAGAATACCTACCACCGCACCATCGAGGCTCCTCTGGGCTATCAGATCAATACCAAGACCCCAGCCATGCAGAAGGGTGAGCAGGTACTGATCACATCCGTAGCCGAGAACGGCAACTATGCACTTTATCAGACAGATAATGTAAAGGGTAGTGATGAGGACAAGACCACTGAAGGCACTTACTCATACATCTTCTATAACAATGCAGAGTCATCAGGCATCAGCAAGGTTCTTGCCGACGACAACACCATCGATTGGGATGGCAATGAGGTAACACTCGCCAAGTCAGCCGACATCACGGTTTATACAGCCGCAGGTGCAGTAGTGAAGTCTGTCAAGAACGTGAAGTCATTGTCTCTCGACAATGTTGCCAATGGCATCTATCTGGTCAAGGTAGGCAAGCAGGCATTGAAGATTGTGAAGTAACTTTCTCCTGAAAGTCATACTATATAAAAATGGCATTAGAATATGGTTTTTCCCATATCCTAATGCCATTTCTTTTATTTCTCCGAAAATAAACTCGGATAATTCATCCGTTCTCATATTTTTTTTGTATTTTTGCCACGTGTTCTACATCCCAAAAATCTCTTTCGCCTCCAGGCAAGGACAATCCTTGGGAGTAGTACCCGGCAAATCCCGATGGCCTACAATCTCGGCTTTCGGGAAAAGCCCCTTCAGAACAGCTATCAGATTTCGGATTCTGGAATACTGCTCCGGAGTCAGCGTGTTGGAAGGTCTGCCTTTCTCGTCCAGGCCGCCCTCGTAGCAGATACCTATCGAGCAGCGGTTGTAGGGGCGGGCATGGGCACCAACCTCCAGCAGGAAACGGTGTTGCGTGCAGCTGCCGTCCTTTCGCACATAAAAGTGGTAGCCGATGTCACGGAAACCGCGTGCCAGATGGTCGCGTCGCAACTGCTCCACCGGATAATTCCGGTTGCATCTCGTGGCAGAACAATGCAGCACGAGATACTTCACAGACTCTGGCGACATCATATATCGCCCGTCCTCCACTCTGGCGAGGAGAGTCCGCTCATTGCGGACTATCTCCCCACCAATCGTCATAGGAAACTGATCTTTAGTCATAAGCAAAAATCAGGTGTTTAGGAATTAGTACTTGAGACATTGGGCACACGAGCTGACACCCAAGGCCGTGAGAGCTGCAATCAATGCCTGCAGCACGGCATAGAGAACACTGGTCCAGGAAATCTTCCTGTTGGGAACATCATTTAAATTCATAGGCATTGATGATTTTAGATTACTACGTCAGAAGAATCACCATCGCTGCCGCCACCCTGGTCGGTGCCGCCCGTAGTTCCGCCCGTAGTACCCGAACCGCCTGCGCCCTGAGTGTTATCGCCCGAGCCCGGGTTCTTGTTCTCGCCGGTAGAACCGCCGCCGTCGGAATCACCAGGTGTCTTCTCCTTCTTCTCGTCATCGTAATTCACGAGTTCGATGTTGTCAGGAACCAGGTTATAGACACGGCTTCCGTTCTTCAGCAGGCTATACGCAGGACGGAAGGAAGGGATGAGGCTCTTCACGAGCTTGGCGTTGGCATTCTTCTCGTTCTCCACAGCACCGCTGGTGATGAAGCGGAGGTAAAGCTTGCCGAAGCCGAGCAGCTCGATGTCGTAACCCTTCTTCAGGTTCTCCTTCACATAGTAGGCATAGCGGTCGAGCACAGCCTTTACGTCGGCAGGAGTAGCGGTAGACTCCATAGAGATCTGCTTAGCAACCTCTTCGGTGGTCAAAGTACCATAACTGTAAGGGCGAACGCTGTAGAGTGTCTTACCCTTCTTAGGTCCCATGTGGACCACTGTCTTTGAAATTTTGTAACTCTTACTCATAAAACAAACTGTTAAAAGGTTAATAATTAAGTTTTTGTCTGATAGACGTTGCAAAGATACAACAAAAAAAGAGCAAAGTCAAGTGCGTTTACTATTCATGCTGTTTGGTTTACTTCTGATTCACTGCTCGTTTACAAAAATTAAAAATGATGGATATGCTAGTACAAAAAGAAGCAAGAATCGAGACTCCGTTATTGAAGCTCCGCCAGGAAGAGCTTCATCTTGCTATATATATTAATAATGTGGAGACCTTGGAAGAGTATGTTGCCAAGCTCTCTGTATGTGTCAGTGCCCGCGAACTGGCACTGGTGGTTGATGACATGGTTTGGGATTCAGCCGTGAAGGTGGATCGCGATACGGCGGTGATGCAGGAGTTCATCCGTGTTCTTCTTCCGCTGGCTCCCCATGTCACCACCGGCATCAACAATATCCGCAAGCAGATCAACAATCTGCTGTGCAAGTCGAGATAGG
>ERZ1026852.1750-NODE-1750-length-11093-cov-3.347617_pt1 | contig 11093 bp, 7 predicted proteins | sample MGYA00380156_ERZ1026852 | MGnify/ENA primary metagenome ERZ1026852 (study PRJEB33269, sample SAMEA4719792) | human gut metagenome | biome: human-associated habitat; feature: organic feature; material: feces | place: Cameroon | collected 2013-10 ...
TTAAGCTGCGTGCATCGTATGCAGAAATGGGTTCGCAGAGCGGTATCGACAACTACGACGGCTACCAGTTCTACAACCTCAATACGACGAGTGGTGCATACGTTGGTAGTGATCGTTTAACCACCATCACCACCAATGGTAAGTTTGCCTCTACCACACGTCAGTGGGAGCGCATCAAGAACTATAACGTGGCTCTCGACTTCGGATTCCTCAACAATCATCTCACTGGTACTATGGAGGCTTTCCTCAAGAAGAACGACAATATGCTCGTAGCCATTACATATCCAGCCATACTTGGCGACGCTGCTCCGACAGCCAACTCGGGCAAGTTTAAGGACTGGGGCTTTGAGGGAAGTATCAACTATAGCGGCAGAGTGGGCGAGGTTGACTATCATGTAGGAGGCAACATAACCTTTACCCGCAACGAGCTTACCGACTTTGGCGGCACAAGCGTGCTTAAGTCGGGATATACAAGCACACAGCAAGGCTACTCGTTGAACTCTATCTTCGGTCTGCGCTATGGCGGCAAGATACAGAACGAGGAACAGCTTAAGGCTTACCTCAATAAGTATTATGCCAACAACGGCATTGGTATGCCGTCAAACCTCCGTGTGGGCGACAATATGTATTGCGACGAAAATGGTGACGGCGTGCTCGATTACCGCGACTATATCTACCTCGGAAGCGACTCGCCAGAGATAAGCTATTCGTTCAACGCTGGCGCATCATGGAAGGGCATCGACTTCAATATCGTGTTCCAAGGTTCAGCCAACCGCTTCGTATATCGCGGCATTGACGCATGGACAGTGCCTTTCCGCTCACTCTATATGAATACGACAACCAGTAGCTTGGGTAACACTTGGAGCGAAACGAATCCGAACGCCTACTATAATCCATACACAACGGATGACAACATCGTGAAGTATAACTATCAGGCTAACTCTCAGACAGCCCAGGATGGACGTTATATCCGATTGAAGAACATCACCGTGGGTTACAACCTTCCTGCATCCGTGTTGAAGAAGATAGGTTTTGTGAATGCAGCTCGCATCTATTTCACGGGTGAAGACCTTTGGGAGAGCACTAAGATTCATGATGGATGGGATCCTGAGGCAAAGCGTGATGCCAGCGGCGTAGGTCGCTATCCATTCACTCGTAACTTTACGTTTGGCTTGAACTTGACTTTTTAAGTGAAGAGAGAAGAACGAAGAGTGAAGAATTCTAATGCTGTTAGAATGATATTCAAACTATAAAGAAATTCAATTATGAAGACGATATATAATACAATCAAGGTTGCCTGTGTGGGAATGATTACTATGGCGATGACCAGTTGCTTGGATTTCTCGCCAGAGGCGCAGATGAACGACGATACAGTTTGGAACTCAGTTTCCAACTTCCAGTTGTTCGCCAACCAATTTTATAGCTATACTCGTGACTTTCAGAGTGGTAATACTTATCAATATGGTGTGAGTGATGGCCCTCATAGCGATACCCGAAGCGACTTGATGGCTGAGGCAAGTGTGAATGTGTATAGCCATGGTACCAATACGGTGCCAGAGAAGGATGATAACTATACGGCTCTGTACAAGCACATCTATTACACCAACTTGCTATTGAAAAATGCGGCAAGTTTTGGTGATCAGAAGGCTATCGCTGTACCAGTGGCAGAGGCAAAGTTTTTCCGTGCTTACAGTTATTTTGAGTTGGTTCAGCTCTATGGCAATGCCATCCTCTTGACAGAGCCTGTGGATATGGACTCGCCTAAGATGAACACCGTGCGTGATGATCGTGGCTTGGTCATCGACCAGTGTATCCAGGATCTTCAGGATGCCGCCAATTGTTTGCCTGACACTCCTTCTGAGGCAGGACGATTGAGTAAGGACGCAGCTAATGCTTTCCTCTCTCGTGTGGCTCTCTTCGAGGGCACTTGGCAGAAGTTCCATAATGGGGGTGCTGATGCTACAGAGAACAATGAGCGTGTCACTTATCTTCTCAATACCGCCAAGACGGCTGCCAAGGCTGTGATGGAGGGTGAACGCTACAAACTCTTTTATAATGAGAAGTTGGGCACTGAGAGCTATCGCTATATGTTTATCTTGGAGGATGCACAGTGCAATCCTGCTAGTTTGACCACTAAGGATAATACTGAGTATATCTTGGCTCGCCGCCATAGATTAGCAGATGGTGTAGGTTTGAACATCACCAAGGCTTATCTCACCAATGCTGTATATCCTACTCGCAAGCTTGCCAATATGTATGTTTGTCAGGATGGTCTGCCTATTGATAAGTCAACCCAGTTTAAGGGCTATGACTTAGCTACCTCCGAGTTCCAAAATCGTGACAATCGTATGTTGACGACCTTGGCGCAGCGTGGTACTAAGGTTTGGGACAATACCGCAGAGCATTGCCGCATAGCTTGGGATGACTCAGACTTGGCTCGTGCCAAGGAGGTGGGTGCTACTGCCAACAGTGGCTATCAAACTCACAAATGGGCTGTTGAGCGTCAGGTGGCAGACAGATATGAGAGCATGGACTTCCCTGTGATTCGTTATGCAGAGGTGCTTCTTAACTTTGCTGAGGCTGTATATGAGTTGCAAGGCAGAATCTCCGACAGCGACCTCGACAAGAGCGTCAACTTGGTTCGCCTGCGTTCTAACCCTAATATGGTGAAGCTCAGCAATGCATTGGTTGACAACAATGGCTTAAGCATGAGAGAGGAAATTCGCCGTGAACGCACTGTTGAGTTTGTTTTCGAAGGCTTCCGCATCGATGACCTCAAGCGTTGGGCTACAGCTCCAGTGGAGATGCCACAGATCTTGCTCGGTGTGAAGTGGAAGGGTACACAGTTTGAGTCTTTGTGGGCAAACCAGAGCCGACAGGTTAATGCCGATGGTTGCATCATCCTCTACGACAACCGCCAGTGGAACGACAAACTTTATCTCTATCCATTGCCATCCGACCAGTTGCAGCTGAATCCTAATTTGGGTCAGAACCCTGGATGGGAGAAGTAAGGTAAGAACGAAGAGTGAAAAATTCATTTGCTGATTTAAAATAATAAGACAATGAAACGAAATAATAATAAGATATACGCTATGATGCTGATGATGGGTTTAGCTACAGCATCTCTGACATCATGTAGCGATGATGACCAGCAGAGCGACCTTTATTCTGCTGTTATCCCATCTTCTGTAGAATTCAATCTCTCACAAGATAAGCAGCAGCTCATATATACCGATGCCACTGGAGCTAAGTGCTTGCCATTGGTCAAGGGTGAGACCTTGCAGTTGGAATACACCATGCAGCCAGAGGACATCACTTCCAAGGATGCCGTGTGGTCATCTTCCAATAACGACTTTGCTACAGTAACCGACAATGGACTTGTAACGGCTGTGGATGGTGATGGCTATTCCATTGTACAGATAGCTCCTGTGGGCTTGTATGAGGGTAGCGGCATCAATGCCAACTTGAAAGTAGTAGTTTCCAAGGAGATGCGACAGGCTACTGGCATCGTAGTAACATCAGACAAGGATGAAATCTACTCTGGTGACAACTTGCAGATGACAGCTACGATTACTCCAGACAACTCTACTTACAAGACCGTGAAGTGGAGCGTGGACAATGAGGAGGCTGCCAGTATTGACCCAATGACAGGTGTGCTGACTGGTAAGGAAGCTTCAATCATCTTGACTCCAGTCAAGGTTACAGCCACTGCTCTCGATGGCTCAGGCATAGTAGGCGAGAAGACCGTGAATATCCGCAAGGTGGTTTCTCCAGAGGATATAACCATCGACCAGACTTACTCTGCAGACAATGGCTATGTTTGTGCTTTGAACGAGAAAACATTGAACTTGAAATACACTACAGTTCCTGCCGAGTGTACTACTTCTCAGATTGTATGGACTTCATCTGATGAGAATGTGGCAACCGTGGCTGATGGTGTCGTTACCTTCAAGGGCTTCGGTGCAGTGGAGATTACAGCCACAACTCCTGCTACTGGCAAGAGTAGCACCATCAAGCTCAACATCCCTTGTGGATTAATTAGAGAGACATATCATAACCCCAACCATTACTCCTTCTATGATGGTAAACACAGTGGAAACGGTACTTCTTCATCTAACGTTTGGCACGATGGTTACATCACCATTACTACCTACAAACAGAATGCTACCAATCAGCGAGGCGATGTAAGATGCTGGGATATGCCCGTCTACCTACACGCAGGCAATTACCCAATCTTCGCTATCAAAATAGATGACGTGAAAGAATTGGGCTACGGCATCTCAAGCCGTGCTTGGAAATTTGACGCACTTGCCACCAGTGAGAGTGGAAAAGCTTATGCTGCCAACGACCAAGCAAGTGACACTTATACCAACAAGTTGAAGTGTTCTGACGGTAGTTATGTATTCATCTACGACATCACCAAGCAGGGCGTATTCAAGACTGGAGGTACGGCTCCCACTAATGAGTATCTCAAGTTTGACCTCTTCCAATTCAAATATGCAGACATGAGAACCATAGACCACCAGATACAGTACAATCTATACTGGGTACAGACCTTCAAGAGTGTTGCCGATGTAGAGAACTATGTAAAGAAGGTGGACCATGTGGAATACGATGTGGTGAAGTAGAAACTCTAAGACACTGCTCATTACGTATATATCACAGCAATTCCGTATTCTTAATAAAAGGAAACAACAATGAACAAGAAATGTTTAATCATAGCAGGTATGGCAGCACTCGTGTTGCTGCCATCCTCTTGTAGAGAGAACGAGTTTGGCTCTGTAGACCTTACAATGCCCACCACTCCTACAACACCCGATGTAGACGCTACATACACATTCAACCATCCTTGTGCCATGTACACGGCAGACGACTTTGCACGTGTCAAGGCTGAGTTGGATGGCAACACAATCCCGGAGGTAGCGCAAGCCTTCGCGGCATTGAAGAGTAGTCCTTACTCGTCGCTGTCGCGTATGCCTGAGCCTCAGGAGCTTATCGTACGTGGCGACCCTAAGGGCACAGGTATCGACAAGGAGAACTATCAATACGCCATGCGTGATGCCGCTGCTGCTTATCAGACAGCGCTCATCTGGAAACTCTCAGGCGACGAGGCATACGCCCAAAAGTCTATAGAGATAATGAATGTCTGGGCGCAAAAGTGCAAGAAGATAACCTCGAACGACCCCAACCAGGTACTTGCAGCCGGTGCGCAGGGTTACACCTTTGCTTGTGCTGCCGAGATAATGCTTGGCTACAGCGAATGGAACGCAGGCGATGTGGCTAAGTTTAAGCAGTGGATGCTTGATGTCTTTGCCACCAAGAACAAGGACTTCTTGGAGCATAAGGATGCTAACACTTGTGCCAAGCACTGCTGGAGCAACTGGGACTTGGTGAACATGTGCTCTTATATGGCTATCGGTATCTTGACCGAGAAGAGCGATATGGTGAACTACGTTGTCAACTACTTCTATAAAGGTCCGGGCAATGGTTGCATCAACTATCTCATCAACGGCGACTTCTTAGCCGACCCGCTTGGTTCGGGAGAGATGTTGGCACAAGACCAGGAGAGCGGACGCGACCAAGGACACGCCCAGATGTCGGCTATGGTGACAGCCAACCTTGCCCAGATGGCTTACTCGCTGTACGAACAGAACAAGCTTAACGCCGATGCAGCAAAGCTCGACTTCTTCGCTGTCAACGACAATGCCCTGTTGAAGCTCGGTGAATATGTGGCTCTTAGCAATTTGCGCAATGGCTCGGACAATGCCAATAAGGAGGGTCAGTGGCTTGTGTCGGCAACAAATATGCCGTTCAACAAGTTGGAGTATTGCGTGGGATGCTCTTGCCGTGACAAGAACCACAGCGCAGTACACACTTCGTTGGCTGACGACTCGGGTCGTGGCTCGGTGCGTCCGGGTTGGGAGATTTACTATAACCACTACGCCAAGGTAAAAGGTCTGACCTCAGGCTTTATATATGTTAAGCAGATGGCGGACAAGATGCGACCAGAGTGTGGTCCTGGCGACAACCGCTATGGTCACAACTCGGGTGCTTTCGACCAGTTGGGTTGGAGCACACTGATGCTATACAGACAATAAGGTTAGGGGAGATATGGCAATAGGCTGTATCTCCCTTCTTTTTTACAAGCGCCTAATTGTTACTTTATACCTATTCGATGCTTAACGAACGTTAAATCTTCAGTGCGCTCATTTTCTTTTACGTATAGGTTGTTCTGTGTTCGTAATTATAATAAAACCAACGATAATAATAACTTAAAACCGACATAATATGAACAATTTTTTACTTCGTGGCTTATTGAGCGCAACAGTGTGCTTGGTAGCCGGTAGTGCATTCGCACAGACAACAGAGACCGAAACTCTTGGCGTAAGCAATGACATGACATTATCTTTAGAAGCCGCAAACAAGGCATTTCCAACGAATAAAGACATAGAGCTATACACGTTATATACCGATGGGGCAATAACCACAGACTATATCGGATTGATATCGTTTGACATTCCTTCTAAGCCAGGCTATGCCATAAAGTCGGCAACACTTCGACTTGTAACAGAACGTTATAAGGGAAGTGCAACATTGTCTATCTACTCGTTGGGCAACAACGCTGTAAGCGATGCTGATACATACAATTCGCAGAAGGCAAATGTGGAAGAGGCTCGCAAGAATGAGCCATTTGTCACAATTACTCCTAAAGGAACACATGGCAAAGCAACTTTTGATGGTGGCGCTTCGTCAGACATAAACGATTGGACAAACGATATCGACCTTACATTGTTGGCACAGAAGTGTGGCTCGGGTAAGCTGAATCTTTTGTTTGTCAATCCATCGGCTAAAACCAAGGATGATGTTGTAAGATTCTACTCAAGCGATGCAGAAGATATGACAAACACTAAAGTTGAACCAAACTTTACATTCGCAGCTGCCGATCTGCATCCACAGCTCACTGTTGTATACGAGGAGATAAAGGATGCCAAGCAGGATGTGTCGTTGCCGACGGCTGACACATTTGTGCGTAATACAGCAACAAATAATGCGTACGGAACAAATTCAAATATTGAGGTACAATCAAACTCAGATTTGACTAATGACTTTGTTGGTTTGCTCTCTTTCCAACTGCCAGAGGACATTAAGTACTCTAACTATGTTGTGAATAGTGTAAATATGCGAATCGTTACTCGTGTGTTCAAGGGAGACAATAGCATGAACGTTTATGCATATCAAGGTGATGTAGCTAACAATCTTACTTATACCAATGCGAAGGCCGCAGTGGCAGACACACGTAGTGCAGGTGTGGTTACTACTTTTAAGGCTGCAGGTCAGTGGAATTGGGCAATAGATTCTGATGTTGATAAGCTTGAAGAGGAAAATAAGACCATTGATAAATGGCAAAACTACATCAATCTGACTCCTTTCCTTGATAAGGTATTAGCAGAAAACAACACAATAAACTTGATGATTGAGTCGGCTAAACATGATAATAAATCAACAAAGTTTTTCTCAAGCGAACAAGGAGATATAACAAATAAAGCGGACGGATCTTTGAGAATCAGCAAGGACGACCTCGTTCCTCAGCTTACCGTCGACTACGCTCTTGCTACCCACACACTCTCTGTAACCGAAGCAGGTGCAGCAACTCTTGTTCTGCCTTACGAGACAGAGATACCAGAGGGTGTTAAGGCTTATACCTTGACGTATGCTTCAGACAACAAGGCTGTGGCTACAGAGTTGACAGGTGTTATCCCTGCTAATACTCCGGTACTTGTTAATGCAGAGAAGGGTGACTATACCTTCAAGGCTACTGCCACTCTAACCAAAAAGGCAGACAAGCCAGTAAGCGGCAACTTGCATGGTGTATGGAGTGAGGAGGTTGTGCCAGAAGGCTCATACGTATTGCAGAACCAGAGTGGCACAGTTGCCTTCTACCGTGTGGATGCAGCCGACTTCAAGGTTAAGGCTAACCAAGCTTATCTCTATGCGCCCGAGGCAGCCGGTGCCAAGATGCTGAACATCGACTTCGGCGGTGAGGCTACTGCTATCAACGGTGTTGAGGCTGAGGCAAGCAATGCCAACACACAGGTATATACCATCGACGGCAAGAAGGCAAACCGTAACAACCTTGCAAAGGGTCAGGTATACGTAACAAAGGGCAAGACATTCATCTTGAAGTAAGCAATAGTGGTATATAACTATATCATTTGTTCATCAACCGTTAAAGCTTGAATATATGAAGACAAAGAAATATATAAAGCCGGATATTACTGTCATAGAGATTGAAGGTCAGCAGATACTTGCCGGCAGTGGAGTGGTAGGAACAGGCGTTAGCGATAATCCTGCTAAAGCAGATCTCCCTACATTAAGCTCGTCGTATAACAATGTGTACGACGATGAGGAAGAAGACAATAGCTATTCTATATGGTAAAGTTTAAGTATTACATCTTTTCTTTTTTGGCATTGCTGTCTTCAGTGGACAGCAATGCCAAAGTTGTTCTTACGGCTACCAATACCTCGCAGCATCAGCGCCAGGAAGTGGTGGCATGGAGTGTCAAGGATGTTTGGCGGCAACTTGGGGTTAAGGAGGGCAGCAGCCTGATAGTGAAGAATCCGTATGGGCAGACCGTCACTCACCAGATAACACACGACGGCAGACTGCTCCTCGATGTGTCGGTTAGACCGGAGGGTACAGCCGAGTTTACGGTGGAGCAGGGCAACAGCGCCGACTTCAAGCCCTACGTCTTTGGCAAGCAATATGCCTGGCGTGTGGACGACATAACATGGGAGAACGACATTGCCGCTTATCGTGTGTATGGTCCGGCTCTGCAGCGTTCGGGAGAGAAAGCCTATGGCATAGACGTGTGGCTTAAGAGTACCAAGGAGCTTGACGTTGACCATCGTTATGCCGTGACATGGCAGTCGAATATCGACAAGGCTTTCTTCCGTAGCATAGGCAATCAGGAGGGAGTAGACTTTGTGGATCGTGCCACATCGTTCCATCTCGACCACGGTCAGGGACTCGACTGCTACAACGTTGGCCCGAGCTTGGGTTGCGGTACACCAGCCGTTATGCTTGCCGACTCGCTCGTTATGCCTTACTGCTATAAGGACTACGAGATATTGGATAATGGTCCGCTTGAGTTTGCGCTCTCGCTCACTTATCCCGATGTAGAGATTGCCGGTCAGAAGGTTACGGAGCATCGGCTTATATCGCTTGCAAAGGGATGCAACTTCAACCGTATGACGGTGTGGTACGACGGTTTTGCGAAGCCAATGGATGTTGCGGGCGGCTTTGTGGTACACACATCGGCATCCAAGGACCTTACACTCGGCAAGAACTACATAGTGTATGACGACCCAACCGACTCATACGAGCGTCATAACTTCCAGATATACGTGGCGGCTCTCTTTCCCGACGGCGGCGTAAAGACCCGCTTTATGCCAGACAATAATCATCTAAAGCAGGGCATCTATGGCAATGCTGTGGGTGTGAAGCGTGGTGTTAAGGCAGGCGAGAAGTTCAGCTATTGGTTCGGTGCGTCGTGGTGTCAGAGCGGAACACCCGACCACGACTTCTGGGTGATGCAGGTGGAAAGATTCTTGGAGAACTATAAACAGCCAATACAAACAGCAATTCGTACAAACAACAATTAACGTACATTACACGAATCAACAATTAATGTCCATTACACGAATGTAAAATTAACGCTCATTACACGTATAATTGTCGTTAATGCCAGGTTCGTATAATTGTCGTTAATGCTTTAACTCTAATTAATTGAATATGATAAACTTTAGAAGAATGTTTAGCGCCATCGCCCTTACAATGACGTTAGGCGCTCCCCTTACCATTAACGCCCAGACACTGGACGTCGACCGCCAACTGAAGTATTGCAGCACACAGGTGCACCGTGCTCTTGACGAGTTGCGACGTAAGGACGGCACCTACGACTTTACGATGCAGCCACGCAACATCCTCAATGGCGACAAGCAAAAGGGATGGAACTGTAGACCGGCTAAGGCGGAGGAGTGGTGTGACGGTTTTTGGCCCGGCATACTGTGGATGACCTATCAAACAACGGGCGACGAGGCTATAAGACGTGCCGCCGAGGGATATACCGAGTCGCTTCGTGGCATAGCCTACCAACCGTGCTACGACCACGACATTGGTTTCCTTATGTTCTGCTCTTATGGCAAGGGCTATGAGCTTAACCACTCGCAGGAGTATAAGAATGTAATACTTGCCTCGGCCGACTCGCTTGCCACACTGTTCAACCCGATAGTGGGCACCATCTTGAGTTGGCCGCGAGAGGTCAAGCCCCACAACTGGCCCCACAACACCATAATGGACAATATGATGAACCTCGATATGATGTTCTGGGCTGCAAAGAACGGTGGCAACAAACTGCTGTACGACTTGGCAGTGACCCACGCCAAGACAACGATGCAAAACCATTTCCGCCCCGACGGCAGCTGTTATCATGTGGCTGTGTACGACACCATCAACGGCGACTTTATAAAGGGAGTGACGCATCAAGGCTATGCCGATAACTCGATGTGGGCACGCGGTCAGTCGTGGGCTATCTATGGCTACACAATGGTGTACAGATATACACACAACAAGGTGTTCCTCGACTTTGCGCAAAAGGTTACCGACATATACCTCAAGCGTCTGCGCGATACCAGCGACGACCTCATACCGTTGTGGGATATGGACGACCCGCGTGGCATGAAGGCACCGAAGGATGCCAGTGCCGCCTGTGTTGTGGCAGACGCTCTGCTCGAGCTGCAGCAGTATGTTGTAGGAGAGAAGGGTAGGGCATACAAGGACTTCGCCTTGAAATCGCTTGCCCAGCTCAGTACGCCGAAGTATCAGAGTGGTAAGCGCAACGTCTCGTTTCTTATGCACAGCACCGGACACCATCCTGCAGGCAGCGAGATAGACGCCAGTATAATCTATGCCGACTATTATTATCTTGAGGCATTGTTAAGAGCAAAGGGACTGTAACGTCCCTTTTTTTGTTTATACTGCGCGATCGCAAACTTGTGATGGACTTAGGAGGCAATGCCGTGGCAATCAGTAA
>ERZ1026852.1753-NODE-1753-length-11065-cov-21.587920_pt1 | contig 11065 bp, 5 predicted proteins | sample MGYA00380156_ERZ1026852 | MGnify/ENA primary metagenome ERZ1026852 (study PRJEB33269, sample SAMEA4719792) | human gut metagenome | biome: human-associated habitat; feature: organic feature; material: feces | place: Cameroon | collected 2013-10 ...
ATAATGGGGCTTATCACAAGTAGCTTTTGATCGCTTGGTACGTTTGATTTTGCCTTCTTTGATAAGGCGTTCCTTCTCTGCCTTGATGCGTTCGAGCAGCACCGAGGCAGGTTCATCGTTAGGGTCTTGCGGTACAAGTTTGCCATGTATTGCAAGGTCGAGTATCTTTTGGCGTAACGCTTTTGTATTCATTATATATAGTTGTTTGCAATTTGTGCAGTCAGGAACTGCACAAATGCTATTCGTTATTTTCCAGTTTCTTTAAATCCTCGTTCTCTTCAAACTCCTCAATCCATTCCTTCACCTTGGCTTGCAGTAAAGCCTTGTTAGGCAAATAGAGTTGGTAAGCCGATGCGTAGATATTGGCGTCCTTTGGCAAGGTAAGCTCCACGAGAGCATCATTCTTTTCTTTACACAACAGTATGCCTATAGTCGGTTTCTCAAAGTCCTGCTTGACATAGCGGTCATAATAGTTGACATACATCTGCATCTGTCCGAGGTCTTGATGGGTAAGTTTATCTATCTTTAAGTCAATGAGCACATAGCATTGTAACAAGCGGTTGTAAAAAACCAAGTCAACAAAGAAATGCTGCTCTTCAAAAGTAAACCGTTTCTGTCGTGCCTCAAAAAGAAATCCTTTGCCAAGTTCGAGCAAGAATTGCTGCATTTTGCTGATAATGGCATTCTCCAATTTAGACTCCGAATAAACAGAATCGGGCTTCAATCCCAAGAACTCCAATGTGATAGGATTCTTTATGATGTCTGATGGTTTCTCGACCGTATGCCCCTCTTTTGCCAAGCGCATCACCTCGTCCTTATTGCGACTCAAAGCCAAACGTTCGTAAAGACTTGAAGCATATTGACGTTGCAATTCACGGAAGCTCCAATTCTGTTGATGACACTCTATTTCATAGAAGTTGCGTTCGTCTGCATTTTCAATACGCATCAAAATAAGATAGTGCGACCATGACAGCGCAAATAAAGGTCTTGAAATATTTTCTGTATTCAAGTTTCCTGCCTCATGCTTTGAATTGGCTAAACAGTGTTTAGCCTTTTTGCTTTCAATAGGACAAACACTGTTTGTCTTTTCTGAATATACGCTATAGAACTTCTTGGCATTTTTTAGTGTTGCGACAGACCAACCCTTTCCATACTTACCTGTTAGACGTACGGACAGATTTTTCAACACAGCTTTACCATAGGCAGCTCGTTTTTCGCCTTGCTGTTCATCTTCAATGATATACTTGCCAATGCCATAATAGGTATAAGCCATTGCAGTATTAACAGTAGTCTTTACATGCCTATGTGCTTCATCTATCAGCTTTGATATTTTTTCAAAGAGAGCATCCTCTTGTTTGGTTATTTCGTTCATTTTAATATCCACATATTTCATCTGCAAATTTTGCAAATGTGTTTGCAAAATCTAAATAGAAGAATTTGTCCAAATGCATCTGGAGAATTACGATATTTCAATCCTCTTTTATATCACCCAACAATTTCTCCAACTCACTCACCGCCTTGCTAATGCTTTGGCTTTGTTCCTTTATAGAAGCCATAAGTTCCGCCAAAGAGTGCTGTTCTTCCTCGCCCCCTTGCTTAATCCAAGTGATGTCAAGCGAAGTCTTGTCACGAGCGGTAAGCTCATCAATGGAGTATTTGCGCCAACGTCCAGAGGGGTTCGCATCTGCATCGTAAGTCTCTTTACGATCGTTAATATTCTCAGGGTTGTAGCATTTCACAAAATCATCAAGGTGATGACGCTCCAATTTGTTTGTAGCAAGCGTGTGTTTCACGTCAGTGCGGTAATCATAGAACCATACATCTTTAGTGGGCTGTCCTTTCGTGAAGAACAACACGTTAGCTTTTACACCCTGCGCATAGAAAATACCAGTAGGCAAGCGTAGAATAGTGTGCAGATTAAAGTCAGCGAGCAAACGTTTGCGGATAGTTTCACCAGCGCCACCCTCAAAGAGCACGTTATCAGGCAATACAACAGAAGCACGACCACCCACCTTCAACATCAGCATCATGTGTTGGAGGAAATTGAGCTGGTTATTCTTTGTTTCCACATAGGAATCAGGACGATTAAGTTCCACAGAACCAGCAGGACGTTGTCCGAAAGGAGGATTGGCAAGAATAACATCCACCAATGTTTTTGGTTCACGCTCCAACGAATCCTCGCAAGAAATAGGACTGCGGTCAGTACCCACACCATGAAGATACAAGTTCATAGAAGCAAGAGTAACCACAAGCGAAGTATTGTCAACGCCATGTAAAGCCTCGTTTCGGAGGAAATCACGTTTCGCCTTGTCAGCCGATTGATTCTTCATATAGTCATAAGCCGTGAGAAGGAAACCGCCCGTGCCACAGGCAGGGTCGCACACTGTCTCGCCAATTTGCGGACGGATGCAGTCAACCATAGCTTTAATAAGAGGACGTGGTGTAAAGTACTGACCTGCGCCACTCTTTTTATCTTGTCCGTTCTTCTCCAAAATGCTTTCATAGATAGCACCCTTCACGTCTGCGTCCATCACCAACCATTGCTCTTCGTCAATCATAGTGATGACCTTTTTCAAGTAAACAGGCTTGTCAATCTTATTCTGCGCTTTAGTGTAGATTGTACCAATAAGGTTGTCTTGTTCGCTGAGCACTTTCAATGTTTCTTCATACTGTTTCAACAGATCCAATCCGTCGAGCTGTATAAGATCATTCCACTGATAGCCAGTAGGTATCGCAGAATCTTCTCCAAACATTTCAACATTCTCCGCGTCCATTTTCAGGAAAAGCAGATAAGTGAGTTGCGTGATATAATCAGTAAAGCCAATACCTTGTCCAGCAAGCGTAGTGGCGAGGTTCCATACTTTTTTAGTGAGCGATTGCTCTGTAGATATATTGTTTGCCATAATTCAAATTTATGCTGTTTTTCTTAGAACCACAAAATTAAACAAAGAAAGAAGAGCATCATCCGCCTTCTGCTTAGTACCGAATGCAGCTATCATCTGAGCAGCCTGTGTTCGATCATCCTCGCGGATATCATTGATAGTGCAAGCACCATTACTTGCTACATAATCAACAATCTGACTCATGAGTTGTTTTTGCCTGTCAGAGATTTCACGATGCCACTGACCACACCATAGATTGAAATACTGCCGTGCGGTAACGCAAACGCTGTCAAGTTTTTCAATCTGTCGGAATGCAAAGCGAACCAACTGAATAATATTAGTAAGGGCATCGCTTTCCTCCTTTCTCGTTGTGCGTCGCACGCTGTTGGGAGAAACAATAGCATACGAGTTCCAAAGCTGTTTCGTACTAAAACGATTGTTCTCCATTTTCAGCTTATTCTCCAAATCCTTCATCATGCTGAACGTGATAGGCTCGCCACTCTGATTGTATAAGATTCGTAAAGCCTCTATTTCGTCAGCATGGTCGCGGCAATACTGTTCAAAAGCCTCGGTAGTGTTCTTTGCCTCCTCCACAGAGAACCCCTTGGAAATAAGCGTATCCTCACCAGGCATGAGCGTGTTTACAAAACCAGCCGAAAGAATAAGCATATAGCGACGTACATCTGCATGATTGGCAATAGGAGAAACAAGTCCCTTACGCTCATTGTTAGGTTCATTGATGTTGTTATAAGGCGGTAAGCTGCCATTCGCCAAAGCATCGTAGATGCGTTGTGCAATCGCATCCATGGAATCGCTTGCCAATCGTTCGAACTCCATACGCTGGCTGCCGTCTGCCTTATTATGCAGACGCGACAAAGTAGCTGCAAGGCGTTTGAGGTACATATCAGGCAAGTTGCCGTGAGCAATACGCTCCAGCAGTTCCTTCAATGTTATCGTGATTGTATCAGGTCCTTCACCTTGCTCAGGAATAGACATAGTAGGCTCGGTAACGCCCACCGCATCCACAAGGAAGAAACAATCTTTGCTTATAGCGTTAGGAGTAACAGCTCGCAACTGCTCATCGCCAATGGTACGCACACCACGCCCTTTCATCTGAATGAAAAGCGGTTCAGATTCCACGTCACGCATAAACATTACCACTTCAAGCGGTTTCACGTCCGTACCTGTAGCCACCAAAGTACAAGTAACAGCAATACGGAAGTCACGATCATTGCGGAATTGGCGAATCAGTTCATTGCTATCACCCGAAGAATAAGTAATTTTCTGCACATACCTATCCATATCAGCATTAGGGCATTTCTCTCCAAACACCTCTTTAGCTATGTTCACAATATTCGTGGCATGAGCCTCGTTGAGAGCAAAGATGAGTGTTTTGGGGAGATATTCAAAATTAGGCTCACGTTGAGGGTCATTGAACATTTCCGAGTAAACAGCATCGCGATATGTTGTAAGGATGAGTTTTATTTGAGAAGGATTGACAATAGAACGATTAAGTTCCGTTTTGGTGTAATTCTTTGTCTCGCGTGTATTTAACTCTTCCGTTTTACCAGTATAGCGAGTTTCAACACGCACACGGTCACCCTTCATAATAGCCCCTCCGTTTTCCGTTGCTTCCGTCTTAATACGATATACGCGGTTATCCACGTTCACGCCATCCACGATACTCTTTTCAAGCGTATAGTTCACAATACGATTGTTATTGAAGAACGCCATTGTCTCAGGAATGGGTGTTGCCGTAAGACCAATAAGGCGTGCCGTATCAAAATACTCAAGCACCTTACGCCAGTTACCGTAAATACTGCGATGACACTCGTCAATAATAATCATATCGAAGAAATCATGCGGCAAATTGGGATTGTCGGGAAGAACCATTTCAGTTGTCACATCTTCTTCATTATCATCGTCATCATTATCTTGAATATCTTCACCCTTTAACAAAGAGAACAAACGTTGTATAGTAGAAATAAGCACATTGCTATCAGACGGAATCTTGGCAGATTTCAAGCGTTCCACCCCAAATATAGTGTTGAAGGCTTCGCCATTGTCAGTAAGACGGAATGTACCAAATTCATTTTCAGCTTGTCGTCCAAGATTATTGCGATCAACGAGAAAAAGCACTCGTCGCATAGGAGTATAAGAAAGCATACGATAGGCTGCAAGACAAGCCGTATAGGTCTTTCCTGCACCCGTAGCTAGAACCATAAGCGCACGGTTTTGTCCACTACGAAAACTCTTCTCCAATTCGGTAATAGCTTCATACTGACACTCACGCAATCCTTTTTTGTAAAGCGTAGGCAGTCCTGCAAATGGGTCGTTTATACCCAACAAAGCCACAATTTCCTTTGGTGTATGAATACGGTTGATTTCCTCCCAATCCGTATTCGATTTACGAAAATCCTGAAATAAGACAATTTTACCGTTTGACTTATATAAAAGGGGGATAGGCTTTTGCCATGTTTGATAACAACTTGGTACACTTTTAGCATAAGTGGTCACTTGATCACTCACCTTATCAGAATCGACATCCACTTCTTCGCGTTTAGCTTCAAGCACACCACATACCTTGCCGTTGATGAACATAAGATAATCAGCTTCGAGATTGCCTTTCAGCAATCCTTCGCGCACAGCCACGGCTGTCATCGTAGGTTCGAACTCCTCGCGATTAACAATCAGCCAACCAGCATCAGCGAACCAACGGTCTATTTTAACTCTTGCTTTCTCTTCTGGTGTCATATTTTATTCCTCCTTGTTTTCAGATAATACCATATTATCGGAAGTTGCAGACTGTAAATTTACTTGTTGTTCTTCATTTAGCACATCTAAATTTAACAATTAAATTTAACAATCTTGCCACATCTACATTCAAAGTCTTTGCGATACGCAACAGATTTTTAAGGTCAGGCTGACTGGAATTCGTTACCCATTTTGAATTTGTGGCCTGATCTTTGCCTAATTGTTCGGCAAGCCATTTATTGCTTTTCTGTTCTTCAGCAAGCACTATTTTCAATCTATTAACCTGTTCTCTTGGCATATTTATATGATATATGCCACAAAGATACAATTGGAAAGCGAAAGGGGTTAATAATGTAGTCTATATTTTAGTGGGTTAAGATAAAAATTGGTGAGTTCGTCAACTTTTATTCACATAAACACCTCCATTCCATTTATTTCAAACACGCAGACATCACGAAACTGCCGGATTTCGTTGCTATCCAGCAGCTGAGAGATGTCTGCGTGTTTGAAATAAATGGAATGGGGGGATCGTAAGGAATGTATTCCAATATTGTGCATTCATGGAATAAATTCATTATCTTTACAGTATGTAACAATAAGAGAAATTATCTTCTTTAGAGAGTTTGGTGAGTTCTATCATAACTTAGATGAGCGTACACAAGAAAAGTATGACTCAAGTTTCGGATTTAGCCCGCCCTTGCTAAATCCGAAACTTCAGTTACATTGAAAATATTTGCAGAACTTTTAAAGCCACTTTCAAAAGTGTTGCTTTATCCATTATAATTCACTACCTTTGTCAGCAGTATAAAATAAATTAAATCCCTTTCTACACATTTTACACATGAAACATTTCAAACTTTTGCGCTATGCGTTAACGCTGAGTTTACTCTGTTGCGTGACCTGTATTGCTCAGGCCATTGACATAGATGCTCCCGGCGTAATTTATCGCATCGTTAGCCAGTCGAACGGCCAAGCCGTGACGAATGGCAATAATAGTGCACATGACACCTACCTCTCAACTGCAGCTATCGACCTGCAGTCGGAGGGACAAGACTGGATGATTGTGCCCGTAATGGCCGACGAAGGCATTTATGCCTTCTATAATCCCCATTGCGACATGGGCATCGATATGGCCCCCACGGCTATAGTGAAACACCGCGTACTGCAATGGGACGCTAAGTTTACCGATTCTAACCAGCAATTTCTGATAAAGAAGGTAGACACTGACGTGTTCCAATTCCTCAACAGCACGGGCGACCGCGCCATGACGCTTCGCAGTGACGGCTCTATCTACATGGATCAAGACCTCACGGCTGAGGCTACGCACTTCACGTTGCAAGCAACTACGAATACGGTAAACATGCCCATAAAGGGCTACACCTACCTATTGCGCAACAAGAGCAATGGTCAAGTATTGAGCAATGGCGAAAGCCGCGCATCGGCTGCTGTGCTCTGCACGGAGGACTACAAAGAAGGAGCCTATGGCCAACACTGGCAATACCGCACCGTAGAGTATAAGAAGAACAACAATACACTCTATGCCTCTGTACTTTACAATGCCAAGTATGCCTATGCTATTGACGCTGCCTTGAATACTAGCAAAGTGCCCCTTCAATACGGCTTAGACGGTTCTAACTCCAACCAACAAGTATCATTTGTAGCTGTCGACGGCCAAGAGGGCGTTTACCGCATTGCCTATACCCACAATGGTACGACCTACTACCTTTCAGCCAATAGCAAGGGCGACACGTATATGGTCACCGACGCTGACGACGAGACGACCTACTTCACGCTTGAATATACTGACGCTTACGTGCCAGTGCTCAACGATTGGGAAAATCAGAAAATCTTTGCCGTCAACAAGGAAGAGGGCCATGCTACTTACATGCCTTATGCCAACACCACCGCCTTGCGTGCCGATGCTGCGCGTTACGCCAAACCTTGGCTCGACCCGCAGAGTGACCGCTGGATGAGCCTTAACGGCATGTGGAAGATAAACTTTGTCAAGGACCCTGCACAGCGTCCTGGCGAAACGGACTTCTACGGCAACGATGTTGACGTATCGGCTTGGAACGACATCGAAGTGCCCTCGTGCGTTGAGATGAAAGGTTATGGCGACCCTTGGTACGTCAACGTTGACTACCCGTTTGAAGACAATCCACCTTACATCAGCATGAAGAGTGGCCTCTACAATTCCGTTAGTTCACTGCGCCGCAACTTCACCTTGCCCACAGGTTGGCAGAACAATCGCGTCTTCCTCCACTTCGACGGCATCTATAGCGGTGCCTACGTTTGGGTGAACGGTCAAAAGGTGGGTTATACGCAAGGCGCTAACAACGATGCAGAGTTTGACGTAACCCCCTACGTTCATGAGGGCGAGAATAACCTCAGCGTACAAGTGTTCCGCTTTACCGATGGCTCTTACCTCGAAGGACAAGATATGTGGCACATGAGTGGTATTCACCGCGACGTTTACCTCTTTGCTACGCCCAAGACCTACCTACGCGATCATTACATTACTGCTACGCTCGACGCTGCCAACCAATACACTTCTGGCACAATGAATGTGGCCTTAACGATGAACAATCGTGACGGTGGGGTAGTGGAGAAGCAAGTGCGCGTGCGCTTGCTCTCACCCCAAGGTACACAGTTGGCAGAACAAACGGCAAAGTTCAACTTTACCGAAGGCGCTGACGCTGAACAAACTAAGAACCTCAGCTTCAAAGGCCTTACTAACTTACAACTTTGGACAGCTGAGACCCCCAACCTCTACACCGTAGAGTTGGCACAGCTCGATGCTAACGGCCAAGAAGAAGAGGCTTTCGCTACGAAATACGGCTTCCGCCACATTGAAATCCCCTCAGACGACCACCGCGTCTACATCAACGGCAAGCAAGTCTACTTCAAGGGCGCTAACACCCAAGATACGCACCCCACACGTGGTCGTGCGATTGATGTCGAAACGATGTTGAAGGACGTTACCCTCATGAAGCAGGCCAACATCAATACCGTGCGCACCAGCCACTATCCACGTCAGGCCAAGATGTATGCTATGTTCGACTACTACGGACTTTACGCTATGGACGAGGCCGACCTTGAATGTCATAAGAATTGGGGCGACCACGGCACAGGCTACCAAAGTGGTACGTCAACCGGAATCTCAGCCGACCAAACTTGGCGAGCTGCTTACCTCGACCGCGCTCGTCGTATGGTCATGCGCGACCGCAACTTCCCCTCTGTTATCTTCTGGAGCCTTGGCAACGAGAGTGGCTACGGTGCTAACATCGAAGCAGAATACAATCTTGTTAAGTCGCTTGATAATCGTATCGTACACTACGAAGGCGCAACCAATGCAGGCAAGTCAACAGCCACCGACCTCTGGAGCCTTATGTACCCCTATCTTGAGGGTAACAATAAGTCGGTTAGCTACGATGCCAATAGCAACTGGGCACAACAGCCCTACTTTATGTGTGAATACGACCACGCCATGGGCAACTCTGTAGGCAACTTGCAAGAGTATTGGAACGTAATCGAAAGTAGTAAGTATGGCATTGGTGGTTGCATTTGGGACTGGGTTGACCAATCAATTGTAGCTCCGGCCGACATAGAGAACGGCACCTTGACGCAGAATGGCTTTAACAAGTACGTGACAGGCTATGACTATCCCGCTGCGCCTCACCAAGGCAACTTCGTAAACAATGGTATCATCAACGCCGACCGCACTTGGAGCGCAAAGCTTGACGAAGTTAAGAAGGTGTACCAATACGTGAAGTTCAATAAGTTTGATGCAGCTACGCATACGCTCACACTGACTAATGCTTACGACTTCACTTCGTTGAAGAACAAGACATTGAGCTATAATGTGACAGCCGACGGCAAGGTAATCTACAAGGGCTCACAATCGCTGACTGACATTCAGCCGGGCAGTGAAGCTACGGTTACTATTCCTTATGACCTCAGTGCAGCCGATGACGACCTTACAGGCAAGGAAGTATTGCTCAACCTCTCTGTGCTCGAACCGAATGCGACCGCTTATGCTGAGGCTAACTATCCCGTAGCTGCGGCTCAGTTTACCATTCAGCAACGCGGCAATCTGCCTACAATCGCAGCCGTTGCTGCAGACGAAGCACTTACGCTCACACGTTCTGGCAACATCACGACCGTGAGCAATGATAAGGTGACGATGAGTTTCAACACGAGCACGGGATTGCTCACCACGTGGAAACAGAACGGCATAGACATTGTAAAGAACAATGTTGCGCCCGACTACGAGAACTATCGTTGGATAGAGAACGATGCGCCTTACGGCAACGACCCCAACTACAATTCAGGTAATGGCATCAGTAAGCGTACTGCTACAGTATCACTCTCATCTGACGGCGCAAAGGCTACGGCAACGGTACGTGGTACGGGTTCTTGGGTTAACTACGTGTTCACTTACACCATTTATAAGAATGGTACGGTCGATCTCAAGACGCAGTTCACGCCACAGCAAAAGAGTACAGACTATCGCTATGCTATTCGTCGTTTGGGCTTGCAGATGCAGTTGCCCGGTGAATTTAAGAACGTGAGCTACTACGCTCGTGGTCCGTTAGAAAACTATACTGACCGCTGCACGGGTTCGTTCCTCGGTCGTTACACCAGCACTGTATGGGACATGAACGAGTACTACCTTCGTCCACAATCAATGGGCAATCGTCAAGACCTTCGTAGCTTGACCCTTGCTGACAATCATGGCAATAAGATCAATGTTGAAACCAATGGTCAGGTGGCCTTCTCTACGCTTTACTGGAGCGATCAACAACTGAAGGAGAAGTATCATAATTGGGAACTCGCCCTTCCCGACAATGATGAAGATCGCACGATTTATGCTCACTTCGACTACGCACAGCGTGGCGTGGGTTCGGGTAGTTGTGGTCCTGACGTATTGTCAAGCTATGCGGTTCCTACCTCTGGCACGTATGGTTACACCTTGCGTTTCACTACTTCTAATTCTATATTGGAAGGCGTCAACAAGACTACGACAAGCACTGTAGATGATTGGAAAATTACGCACGATGCTACCACTTTGAGCATTCGTGGTAACATCGCAGCAGGCACTACCGTCCGCCTCTACAACGTAGGCGGCATGCTTTTAGACGAGGTGAAGGCTACGGCCAATGCGCAATGCCTTACGCTCTCGCTCTCTGCATTGCCTACAGGGTCTTACCTCGTTGAGGTGAACAATAAGAACGAACATCGAGTTCATAAGATCTTAAAGTAATCGCGTTTGAATAACGCCCGCTTTTACAAAAATGCTGAAACGTGCAGTATAACTCATGTTTCAGCATTTTTTTTGCCTTAAAATAGCAATTGCAAGCTCACCTGGGGGCGACGCGTCCTCACCTGGGGGCGACGCGTCCCCGCGTCGGCATTTGTTAGTCAAGGCT
>ERZ1026852.1754-NODE-1754-length-11064-cov-10.841221_pt1 | contig 11064 bp, 8 predicted proteins | sample MGYA00380156_ERZ1026852 | MGnify/ENA primary metagenome ERZ1026852 (study PRJEB33269, sample SAMEA4719792) | human gut metagenome | biome: human-associated habitat; feature: organic feature; material: feces | place: Cameroon | collected 2013-10 ...
TACCACAACCAACAAACCATTTATTTACATACCAGATAGCCAAAGGATATGGTCTGACATTTACGTAATCTCGCCCCACATCGACAAATGTATTATTGCATTTGTCTATCGTTGTATTTACCAATGTTTTTCGATAAGAAATGTCATTAGAACCAATGGGGAAGAATATGGAGTTACGAATTATAGCCAGATATGCAGGATGACTCCCTTGACTATAAGGTAATGGCTGAAATAAAGCTAAGGTCTGCAATGCTTTTTGTTGGTCAGAATCAAGTCCAGTGTCATGTGATACCATACGTTCTATAAGAGCATCAACGGAATGCACATCTATCTTATTTTCCGACTGAAAACTATCCACAAGACTTAACGCCATGCCAGGAAATCCATCTGCAATATTCTTGATGTTTTCTCGAACGACAGAATTTCCCTCAGGAACATGTTCATCCACATATTTCTCCACTTTCTTCCTAAGCACGTCTCTGTCCAATCTAATTTCAAGAACATTAGCGTTACTATTCTTCTCGTTCACTTCATTCGATGTAAGAACAAGCTTTAATTTCAGACAGTTCCAACTTTCAAAATCTTGCAAAATCCTGTACTGCAAGTCATGATTACAATTATCTATGACTATCAAGCCATCTTCTCTACCTATCTTACCAACCAAAACATTAAATTGTCTCAGAATACTTGCATTGTCAACATCGGCAGCATTACTATAATAGCAATTCTTGAATGACCCTAATGACTTGAATGCCTCATAGACCATTCTTGTTTTTCCAAAGCCAGAAAAGGCTACGATTTTTATCAACTTGTTATCTGCGCTTTTCAAATCTTCAATACAAGACTCTATTATAGAGTTTGAAATGTATTCGTGAGGAAATTTTCGTTTATTTATCCAATAGTCCAGTGGCTCAAACATCGCTACATGATTGTTTGGACACCACGTCCCATCTTCTCCAAATGCTTTATCAATTCCAAAATCATACTGACTATTTTGAATATATTTGGCAATAGCGACATCACTTGGCATGTCAACATTTATATCTATTACATGGAAACCATTCTTATACTGTTCATCAGTCTCATCATTATTGTTGACTGTGATACCAGCTACTCCAGAACGGATGATAGAACAGCCATTTGGAATTTCCAAATAGTTAGAATCGTCACCATGTATATGCCCTGTAAGCAATAAATCAAAGTTTGACATGAGTGGTTGTTTGACAGCATTTCTATCATATTCTATAAGAGCAGATATATCATGGTGCATGACTGCTATCTTGATATCACAATCCTCTATAGTATCTAATGCCTCCACTACTTGAGCATTCCCCAACAATACTTCTTCTCCAGATTTAGCGGTACATCCCCAAGCAGTATTCAGCATTGCTATACCGACTTTCTTTCCTTCAACAGCGAGTATTATTCTTGAGCTAAAGTTTGTTTCTGATTTGGAATAAGCGTTATACCCTTTATAAAAATCATCTCGAAATTGAAAATAAGGAAGCATTCCCTTGACATTTTCGTCTGTATCATATGATTTATACAAGAAATTAGTAACCTTACTTTCTTTCTTCAAATCTTCCATCAAGCTTTTCCCTTTTAAATCAGAAACATCCTTGTCATGATTTCCTGGCACAATAATGATGTGGTCATTTGGCAAATTCAGAGTTTGCATCAAAGGTTTTAGAACAACGTCTTCAAATGCCTTAAAACCTTCTTGAATGGAAGTAAAGCTTTTACCTCCACAATCTATCAAATCACCGCCAAAGGCGATGATGTCTATCTTATGCTTTTGATTGATTTTCACCAAAGCATCCATAAGCTTTTTAGCATTGATTTTATGTAGTCTTAAGATTTTACCACCTTGTAGATGGAAATCAGAAAAATGTATTATTCTCATGCCTTTGTCAGTTTATATTTTCGAAGTCTTTGTGCACCAAAAGCTTCTATTCTATTATCTTCTATTAATTTTTTACAATGCGTGACCATGTGTTTTCGGCAGATCTAAGGATTATCCGTTCTTGCTTTTTATTATTCTCAATAGCTCTTTTAAAACTAGCGTAGTCATTATGGGCATAAGTGTTTTCATTAGTTTGGTAATGTTTGGTACCTTTCACAATTTCTTCAAAACACACTTGCTCCTCTTGCAAAGTTGAATCCAAGTTGTGTCTTAACGCTTTTCGATTGTCTTCTATGCGTTTGAGTAGAAATATATCTAATTGGCTCTTGTTATTTTTCATTGCGGTGTTTTGCTTTATACTGTTGCATTCTTTCTTTTAAATGCAACCTATTAATAATTTTGTCTTTATCCTCAACTACCTCTGCATATTCGGGATTATACATCATTAAAAAAACACTGATAAAACCATCCATACTATTTTGGATAAGGTTCTCTGCACGTGCAATCGTTCGATTCGTTCTATTCAATTTGCATTCTTTTACTGTATATTTCCCTTTATCTGTGATCCCCATATACAAAATGCCATTCTTTATTTCAATATGCTCACTGTATCTATCAAAATAAGGATTAACAAAAAGAAATTCATCACCATCAGTAGGATAATCTGTTACAGTCATGTCTTTAAGAGACTTCTTGGTACTTTTTGATGAATTGCATAATCTGCAGGAAAGAACCAAGTTATGCGGAAGAAACATCCAGTCTAATCTACTATTCTTGTTGACAAAATGTTCCAACTCTGCAGTAGCGTTCTCTTCATGTATCTTCATTCTACAGAATGCACAAAGTCCATTCTGTTTTTTATGAAGATGATTACGCATGTTTTCCTTAAATGAATCAAGTTCTTTGTCTGACCACGAACGAACTGTAAGTCCTTTGTTCTGAACATTAGAAATCGCTTGTTCATCTTCTGGCTGCAATGAATAGGGCTTGTCTATTATAAAATTCTCTTTTGAGTTCATAACAGGATCATTCCTCAAACGTTTCAATTATTGTCTCTATGATTTTCTTCATTGGGTCGATATCATTCAGATTGCCTACAATATCTTTCAAGAAACTGATTTTATCCAGCACTTCCTCCTCTTTAATAGTATCATAGGATATACCATTCATCAGTTCTCCAACAATACTAGCTAAATACCGATTACGAGTTGTTGGCGTGTGAAAGACTTTCAATAATACTTCTTCTGCCGACCATCCATAAGTATTACTTTCTATTCTTTTCGCTTTTATCAGACGTTGTTTGTCTTTATATAGATGCAGCACTTCAGAGCGTTTCATCGGTAAGTCTGAAACCAAGAAGTTACTATGTGTAGCTATCAACAGATGGCAAGCTTGTCCTCTTAGACATTTGTCTAAGTAGTCTATAATTGACATTTGCCATGATGGGTGTTGGCTTATTTCTGGTTCGTCCATCAGGACCAAAACATTTTTCTCTGCTACAGAAGCAACACTGATGATGGTTGCCAACATATTAAATTCACCAGAACTCATGTCAATGCAAGAGACAAACTCTTTGGAAACCTTACGAAATGATATTTGACTCAGATTGAGGACCTGCATCTGTCTCAATTTGTAGAGAGCATAAATATCATGTTTCTTCGTTTCTAAATCATTTCCATCCGTAAGGTCAATAATCATGCTTATGGTATCCTTGTTTTCTTTTATCTTATCATAAAAGTCAAACAGGATTTGCTTCTCATCAAAATTCAGTTGCCGGAATTTCTTGCCTGCATAAGTAGTTTCCTTTGCTTTCATTTCGAAGTCTTTCAATGCTTCATTAAAGCAAAATTTTTCACTAACAGCCTGTAACTTAAATCTAAACGAAATACACAGTTCATACCCAATGGCATGGATAGCATTATTGATTCTATTCTGTTGTTCTTGCGAGGCAGAAGCTACATTACTGAGAAGAGTAAACAAGATGGAAGTCGGTGAAATCATGTTTCCATTAACTTTTGCACCTATATACTTATAGAAATGAAACTGCTCTCTTTCTTTGCTTCTCGGAACCTTAAACTTATCACAGATGCTAAAACTGGTAGTCACAATCCGTGGCAAATAATCATGTAAAACAGAACTTTCGTTTCCGTCTATATAAAAATGCAAGCATCCTTCTTTCCAATCTAATTTGCATACCGCCTCATTCATATAGTAAATAAGCGTAGTGCAAAAGATGTATTTAGGACGTCTCACCATCGAATACATGGTATAGCTTACCCAAACATAAAAGAGAAAATCAACGATAGCCTCTAATATAAGACTTTTACCAACGCCATTTTCACCAATCAATAGCGTGTATTGACTATCTTGTAATTTACTTTCAGGTTGAGTAAAATCCAACGTGAAAGAATGGTTGCCATCTTGCAAAAAAGTTGCACTTAATATTTTGAATGCCATACTATAATGATATTTGTTCTACTTTAATAATTTCTTTTTAGTCTAAAACCAAAAGCTGTTTTGAATTCTTCCATCTTACCATGTACTTTCTTTACATCATCCGAGTTTTCTAAGTTTATTCTTCCATTAAAGAAATCGGTTTGAATCTTTTTCAGGATAATAACAATATCATTCATTCTTCTCAATTTGAGTACATCAGTTTGATAAGGTGCCAAAAGAGTTATACCTTCAATTGAGGTCATAACCCAGTACAACAAATCTACATCATCTGAGATGTATGTCTTTTCACCATCTAATTTGATGCATTTTAATGAATTATTGATCAATTCAAACAGCAATTTATCAACAATTCTATTACGTTCTGGAGAGGTTTGGAATTGAGATTTTGTAGTGAAAGAAGCAACATATACAAATGTGTGAAGTAGCTCCAGTTTCTTTCGTGTAGAAGTTAGTTCTTCGTTTCTCTTCTTTTCCGAGCTTTCAAATTCTTTCTTCTTATTTTCCAACTCCTTCATTTTGTCTTTTATTTTTTCTTCATGTTCTTTTAGTTTTTGTAAAGCCTCTAAATAGTTGGAATTTAACTGTTTGATATATTCGCTGTCATTTTTATGATTAAGGTAAGCCAAAACAAGCGGAGCAAAGCCGCAAATTATTCCAAGTAGCAACAACCACCAACTTATAACTCCATTAAACTTATTGATGATATTGTTTGTTTCTTGGCGGATGTCATCTTGCCTGGTCGATGTCTGTTTCTCTATTTCCGAAACACAACGCTGCAGAATTTTCAAAGATAGTTCTATCTCTTTTACTTTTTCAACCATTTCGCTATCTTTTTTTAGCGTACCTTTTGATGATTGACTCAATTCTTCTTTAAGTGATTTGCATAAACTATCTACTGTAATGAGAGGTCTTTCAGAAACAAACCTTGATTCATTTCTGGTTTCTATAATTGAGCCGATAAGCATTAATAATGACATAGCGGCAATAGAGACAACAAGCGCGAATATTTTACGACTGGAATATTCCCAATCACGATATACTCTTTTCATACACTAATAACATTTTTCAAACAACGAATATGACTCCAACTCTTGCCCAACGTAAATTCCATCCTGTTCATTTATCATATCTTCTTTGAGGATAACACCTTTGATGAACCCAATATCATCGCTGTTTCCCAAATCTTTTATAACCGAAGATACGCAGTTGAGTACCACTTCATCATGTGAGAACAGAATAATCTGCAACTCATTCTTATTCCCAAGCTTTAATTTTTCATAAGTTTCATATACTCTCCTGAAAAAACGATCAATATTGACACTATTGTCAAAATCGCTTGCAGTAAAAACATCATCAAAAACCAAAGGAGCATTTATATTCCATATTTTCATCGTCATAAATGCCATGGCTACTTTGATGCTAATAGCATACAGTTTATATCTGAAACTATTATAAAACATCTTTGGACTTACAGTTCTTTCGCCAAAAATCTCAACATTTCTTATCTTTACTTCAATCTTACCATTTTCTTTTTCTATAAAGATTTCTTCCTTTTTGTTGAAATTTTCTTCTCCAAAAGCTTCATACATCCCGTCCAAATTCGTAAACTCGTTAAGTATAGGAACTATTATTTGCTTACAAGTCTCATATAGATCATTCAATTCTTCGTTGTAGATAATCTTGAATTTACTGCAAATATCATCTAAGTTATTTATATGAGAAGAATTAATACTGATACTTTCTATCTCATGAAATCTCAACATATTGATTTTTGCCTCTCTCTCTGTTTTAATCAATCTTTCCAAAGTTGATATAGCACTTTTTCTTCTTTCAGTTTTATCATGACTCTTAAAGGTATCTAGAATAATTGTTATATATTCAGTACATTCTTTGGCAAATACTTCTACGGGCTTCAGAGATTGATATAGTGATAAGGCTTCTATCGGAGAGGTCTCCATCATTTTGCCAACTTTTGCATAGTTCTGTTCTAAAACTTTATTATTATCAAAGAAACGAAGATTCGTATAAGGGATAACACTCCATATACCAACAAAATGTCCCACATTATAATTTATGTTTGCAGCCAAATCTTCAGTCTTTCCCCTTACTGTCTCCTTAGACTTAACACGTTCTAAGTTTTCTTTCATGTCTTTCATTATTTTCAGTAGTTTGTCGTATTTCTTTTTTTCCAATCCAGCAATTTGCAAAATGTCATCTTGCAAAATCTCTGAAAGTTCAGTATTGTAAGTGGGTTTTTCTATATTGGAATCAATTTTATCACTGAAGTATTTAACGGTACCCTCCAGTTGTGCTATTAAATCTCTTACCTTTGTTAAGTTCAAATCCCTAATAAACACTTCTGACAGGTCTTCTTCCTTCTGGATTTTTGCCAATTCAACATCGCAACAAAAGAAAGGACGGAAACTAAAATTTGAATGTATTGGTTCCTCTAAACGTTTGAATTTCTTTTCACCTTTAACAACCTCTTCTTCATTTATTTCCAAGATGATACTAATATCTCTTTCATTGAAATTTCCGTATGGGAAATAACGCTCCCTGTCAGCGATGTTTCTATACTCTATTGTACTTATATGAGTATTTGAAAGCATATATTCCAAGCCTGTAAAAAGACTGGTTTTACCAGTTCCGTTTTTTCCTGCTAAGAATAGAGAACAGACCCTATTTCTATCATCAATCATATTCAAGGCAAATGGCTTTCCGTTCTTTTCGTTGAATTTGCGGAAATGTTGTATCAAAAACTTTCTTACACGAAAGTCACGCTTTATATTGTCTTTTTCCATATCCAACAACTCAGCCCAGTTATGTTGACTTTCACTGTCAGTTTCCCATTCTTCCAAACCATATGCAAACTCACGATATGATATATCTTTACCTTGCTGTAAAATATTCCATAAGACGTAAGCTTCTTGAGACTTCAAAAGATTCTCAGGCAAACGTTTAAAAAATCTTTTTATTAATCCTTCCATAAATCTTCTATGTTAAGCCTTAGTAATTCTATGGCATTAGTGCGAAATTGGTGATCATTCTTCATTGTTGACAACTTGCTTTTTACAATTGCAAACGAAGATTGCTGATCAATGTTTCTAAGGGCTTTTATGATGTTGGTCTTGCAATCACTTCCTCCAACGATTAGATAACCTATTATTTTTAAAATTAGGTTTTTCTTGTTGTTAAATTGATTATATATCATTGTAAGATAGTAATCCTTAAATAGAGATAAATCTTTATGATGCCTACTGGAAACTAATCCTGAATTAGTAGAATTCACAGATTCAGCAAGAATCGCATCTATTGAACTTTTCATTTTTTGAATACTTATAAGCCAATTAGATCCATCTTCACCTTTATTATTCTGAATATCTGAAAAAAATAAAGATAGGCCTTTTATGCCTTCATCAAGCTTTACTTCAAGCGGCTTCTGAGCAAAATATGTACTAAAATAAAGCACATAGCAAAATGGTGTAAAAATATCTGGTATGAAGGCGTGCAGATTTTTTATTTTCTCATGAATTAAGTCTGTAACTTCTTGTGGCAAAATTGTTCCAGAATTAATTTCGTCCGTTATCAACTCATTGTTTATGATGAGTTGATTATTTCCTGTTTCACGGAAAATATCTAGTTTTATTAGAGTGTCAAGTACTGGATTTTTATTGCCATTCATTTCCTCTACCAATTGATAGCAATGATTCTCGTAAATGATATTTACTTCTTGGTAAGAAAACTTATTTAATTCACATTCTTTGTAAATCCAGGAAAGAATATCATTGAATAATCTCTTGTCTAAAGAGACAAATCCTAGAATCTCCATTTCCAACCGAGCTATCATGACACACAGTCTTGCCCAATGTGAAACAAAATACATTTCATTTTCACCTGAACGAAAAACCCTTATCCATGACATACCAGAATTATTTTGGATGCGTATATATTGTGGTACAATGGAAGCCTTATCAATTTGTGAATCTAACCATTTATGCAATTTGATTTCTAAGTTGTTTGTCAAGGAATTTTTTTTCCTTAACAAATATAACAGAGACCCTATTGTATGCCCATAATGCAATCTTTCATATCTATTGGTATAGTAAGTTCTGTTCATCTTATCAAGCATAGCATTTTGTATATAAAACAAGGACATCAAAGAGTCCTCCTCTGTAACAAAACGTTCCATTAATTTAGCTTGTTGTTGAAGATAATAATCCTTATACTCCAAATTCTGCGGAAAGATTTCATTATGCAAATTTGTAATAATCTCTTTGAGTTCAAAGACATGCTCAACATTGCCTGATAGACTTTCGCCTATTTCCTCCCACCATTTAATTATTTCACCTGCTATTTTCGATCCAAAAAGCAAGCGTAATTCTCTCGTTCTCAACTTACATCTAACAACATCGTCAGTAAGTTCTCTCAATTCGTCCTGTATGTATGTCCAATAGTAAGAGAACATATCAAGAGAATATAGAAAGTTTGCAGCGGTTGTCAATATTCTCAATTCATAGAATCCCAATTGACGATTATGAAAGACTTCTAAAATATTATTCCAAAGTTCTTTGTATATCGTATCGTTAAACAGCTGGAAACTTTTTATTTCTTCTTCTTGAAGTGAATTGGCACAGATACTAGATAGTAATAAAGAACCATTTTTATAATAGCCTCTTATCTTTCTGCATATATTATTGTTTTCTGATACGTTTATTCCAAAAGTATAATTCTTCCTTTTGTCTTTCTCGTCAAACATAGACGATATTTGGTAAACCTTATATGACCTACCATCTCTTATTCGCACAAAATCTTTCAGCAAATCTCTACTACAATTAGCCATACGAACCTCAAAAACAGGAAACTCTATCTCAAAAGGAGTACATTGTGTAGCAAACTTCATGCTTAGACAGTTTACAAAATAGTGCCCCGCTGTTCTTTCTACGACTGTCGTCAATAGCTCTTCGTTGAAAGGTAAAGTTAGTTCAGATGCTTTGATACAACAAAGTGGAATTATTCTTGTTTCTGGAGCGTATTTCTGTATGAATTGATATACAGACAAAAATGTTGAACCATAATAGATTGCGTCATCTGCCAATAAAAGCACTTTCACTTTAGTCCAATCAATAAATGGTATCGTAAACTCTGTAATAATTTCAAGGCAATCCAATATACTCCCCAATTGTTCATGCAATAAGTCCATGAGTTTCGGAGTTTTCCTTGATATTGCACAAAAATATACTTTACCTTCAGTATCTTCGTGTCTATTTATTATCAAGTTCACCTGTTCTTTTATGTGCTTGCAAAATGCATTCACATAATTTTTGAATTCTTTGGTATAACTTATCTCCATAATATTGACGTTGTGTAGTTTATAAAAACGGGCTACTAAGCCCCAGCCCCAAAAAGTTGCTCAAAAAAATGGCTATGTTTTTTACCATCAATCATGTCATCCTCACATTCTTAAAGAATCCCTTTAAGCCCTAGTAGTTTCGCTGCCATCCTCACCATACGCCCCATCCTTAGCCTCAAATATCACACTCGGCTCTATTACTTCCACAGTATGCCATGCACCTTTGGGTATCTGACATCCATACTTAGCCTCAGCAGGGCAAAGATTGATGCGTTGTACTTCACGATACTCCACTTTACGAACAACGTCTTGTGCATCTATTCCTTGTAAAAACTCTTCTGATAAAGCCTTTGAATATGATACAACTTCCTCATATATCACTTCATCCAACTTGCCACACAGACAGATTACCGACTCTGTTGTTTCTTCATGACGATGAATAGGTACAACTGTTCCTGGCAACAACGCAATCAACATACGTTGCGAGTTATCATCTGACGATGTACGTAAGTCGTAGCTCTGACGCAAGCGCGGATTTTCTACAGCCTGTTCAAATAGCTTGCCTAAAAATTCTTTGTTTATTTCCATTATCGTTAGTCATTAGGTAATCTGTTCGCTTTACGAGGTACAAAAAGGAAGGAACAGAATTGCCAAAGCAGTGAGAGCAAAACAAACTTGTTTGAGGTTTGCCGAGTCGTGATGACATTCGATGAAACCAACTTCCAAATTGCTGCTATAAAGTTTCTCATTATGTGCATAGTTTTTATACGAATGAGCGATTAACGGACATAGATGCAGCCAGCACATCACGTCCATTAATCGCTCATCAATCTATTGCTTATCTTACGATTGCTTCTTTGATGCTTTCTACGATATACTTCACATCATCATCCGTGACATACGGACCTGCAGGCAGACAGAAACCTACCTTGAAGAGCTCTTCTTCAATACCATTGGTATATACAGGAGCACCCTCATACACGGGTTGTTTGTGCATAGGCTTCCATACAGGACGGCACTCAATCTTCTTGCCAAGCATGAATACACGCAATGCCTCTACATTTTCGTTAGGCTGACAGTCGGTTGTTGCTGAATCAACGGCATGGATTACACCTGCTGCACCACCTACGGCAGTCTTAATAACTTCCTTGTAGGCGTTCTCCTGACCTTGAATCTTCACATCTGCATCCAATGTGGCAGCGCAAAGCCAGAAGTTGGCATCATAACGCTTGTCGGCAGGCTGCTTATGGATATGTACACCTGGTACATCCTTCAACAGCTCCTCATAGAGTTTCTGCACATGCTTGTGGTGAGCAATATGGTCATTGAGGACAGTCATCTGACCGCGACCAAT
>ERZ1026852.1756-NODE-1756-length-11061-cov-90.746229_pt1 | contig 11061 bp, 7 predicted proteins | sample MGYA00380156_ERZ1026852 | MGnify/ENA primary metagenome ERZ1026852 (study PRJEB33269, sample SAMEA4719792) | human gut metagenome | biome: human-associated habitat; feature: organic feature; material: feces | place: Cameroon | collected 2013-10 ...
CTCTTTCTTTAGTTGCTTGAGATATTGTATTTCTCAAAAGCGAGTGCAAAAGTACAAACAATTTTCCATTCCACCAAACATTTCGAGAAAAAAGTTCATTTTTACCCCATTATTTAACACTTATAAACAAACAATCAGCATTTCGAGGCTATTTTCGCCTATTTTAGCGAAAAGACAAGGAACACCATTTAATGCGGAAAAGAATCACTTTTATGTAAAGATTAAGCAAAAGCCAAGAAAGATGGAACTGTAACATACATTCGCGCGTGCGCACAGGAACATTATATTATTATTATCTCAAAGATATGCTGAAGAACTGGGCATCCATAGAGAGAATAAACGGCAACCAAAACGTACTGAGCAGAGTTCTAAGCAAGAATTGACATACATCAACACAAAACGTCACATATTTCGCTTAATATACGTTAATGCACTAGAAAACAATGAATTTAAGGGGCTTAAAGACTTAAAAAAAGTAAAAATAAGCATAGAATTGACATTTTAACAACAAAAAAACGATGAGTTTGCGAAAAAAAATATACCTTTGCACCGTATATATACATTATATTAAAGAAATTAAGAGAATTAAATATCTAAGAATGAAATAAAAAGAGTCAATGCGTGGCCTCAATGCAATGCTACTCAAAGCTACGTTGTCACAGGCGCGAATGGCTTATTTATAGAGTTTGACAACATAAGTTTAATTAAAGTTTTTATAAAATGAAAAGACAAGTAACTAGTATTTTGCTCTTCTCTGCCCTCTTAGTGGGTGGAGCGAGTACTTTCGTATCTTGTAAAGATACTGAAAGCGATGCACTTTACGATTCCAATGGTAAGGTTGCGGAGGTTATAGCAAATCAGGCTAAGCAGATTTCTGATTTGGCTGACAAGCTGACTAAAGAAACTGAAAAGCGAGAAAGCGAAGATCAGGTATTAAAAGAATTGATCACCAGCAAGGCTACTGATATCAAGGCTACTGCTGATGAGGCTTTGCGCCTTGCTAAAGCAAACGAAATCACGATTGGTACTCTTCAAGGTAAAATTACTACTCTTGAAGGACAGCTCTCTAGCCTATTAGATTTATCAAGCAAGGTTACTGGTCTTGAGACCGAAGTTAATACTCTCAGGACTCAATTCGCAAACTTCAAGTCTTGCACTTGCGATTTTACAACATTGAACAATAATTACGAAAAACTCAAGCTTGAGCAAGAGGAAGACAGAAGACGTATTATAGCTATTGAGCAGGGTAAGTCTGATCTTGATACAGAATTAGATAGAATCAACACAACATTGAATGGTAAGGTTGATCAGACTACATTTAATGAATTAAAGGAAAAGGTTGAAGCTAACGATGCTGTTGTTGAAAGCAATAAGACTGAGATTGAGAATCTTAGAAATAATTTTGCTAACTATGTAGAAAAATCATACCTCACCAGCAATTACTATACAAAGGCTGAGGTTGATAATGCCATTACGAATGCTAGCAATGCATTGGAGGCTCAGATTTCTGATTTGAAGACAGAATTGACTACCCAGTTGAACAAATTGTTCAATGCAATGGCTAATGAGGTTACAGGTATTGTAGTAAATCGCTTCTATAGCCCTATTTTGGGTTCTTATAAGGATATGATGGGTACCGAGGCTCGTTTCTTGGGTGCTTACTATGGCTATGCAGAAGACAATGCAACTATCGGCAATGAGGATATCAGCGCAGACGATTTGTTATTGGATGATGCGAAAGACAATGCTGGTTCTATCGGCGTATACATCAATCCTGCAAACAAAGACTTCTCTGGACTGACATTCAAGATTGTTGACAGCCAGGGCAATGTGACTCCATTCATCGCTACAGCGACAAAGAATGACAAGGTAGAGCATTATGGTTATACTCGTGCAGGTGAAGTGAGCACTACTCCAAACTACTACCTCTTGAAGGTAAGTGTTGATCCTAACAGACTGGACGAGGTAAAGACTTGGACTTCAGCTGATGTGGAGTCTCTTAAGGGTGTAGCCCAGAATATTCTGAACAAGCTCAAGAATCGTAACAACAATCTCAACCTTACAGAGATTGCCAATACTCTTTACAAGACATTCAACAACCGTCTTACAGAGTATCACTTGGCATTGGAGCAGGAACTTACTGATGGTACAAATAAGGATCTCAATGTAACCATTGCAGATAAGGACTTTGCAGCTACAGTCATCAAGCCATTGTCTTACAAATTCTTGAGCGGTGGTATCAACTATGACATCAAGGATATCCCAACTTTGGAAAGCAAGGGTCTTTATATCGACACAAGCAGCCTGAAGTGGACAGATTTGAACCATATCGCTGATATCAACCAGACTGTTAAGGTAGATGTTCCAGATGCTTCAACCATGACTATTAATGGTCATAAGGTACATATTAATGCCAGCGGCGAGTTGGATTGGGTTGACCCTAACAACAAGACCAATATCGAAGATTTGAAGGGCGTTAAGGTTACTGTGAACAATATTACTTTTGATGCCGGTGCCGTTACGTACAAAACTAAGGAGCAGGCAGTAACCGTAACCGTAAGCATGGCTGAGTTCAATAAGATTATTGATCAGGTTAACAGCCAGGTAGATAACATGCTCGGCACTGTTGAGAACTTGGCAAACAAGGTTAATAAGTTTGAGAGCGCTATTGACGGTAACTTCATCAACCGTGTAAACAACTACATCCACAAGTGCAACTACTGGTTGGATAATGCCAACAAGTTCTTGCAGCCAGCTATGTTCGCTACAGACGGTAACAACTGGGTTAAGCTCCCTACTATCGCATCAGGTGCAACATACGTGAAGATGACAAACGGCAAGGCTAACGTACTCCTGTTGCCTACCTCTTATACATTGGAGTATCTCGCTCCTGCCTATAAGAAGTATATCACCGTTAAGGATCCTTCTGGTGCAACCGTAACAGGTGAGAACATCGGCAAGGTAATCAGCGGTAACATCCACAAGGCTGGTTTCACCGCAACTAAGGAAGGTGTTTACACCATCACTTACGATGCAGTAGACTACACTGGTGGAGATGCACACAAGACATTCTTCATCAAGGTTGTAAAATAAAATAAGGATATCATAATGAGTGGCTCTTTCCGTAGGGCAAGAGCCGCCCATATCATTCTTAAAACAATTTTAAAACATATTCAGACATGAAATTTAATAGTATCATATTATCAGGTATCTTGGCAATGGGGTGTGTTACTGCTTCTGCCCAGGAAGCAGACAAGACAGTAAACGTCTTCAACCCACATTGGTATGTACAGGCTCAGGTAGGTGGCCAGTACACTTTGGGTGAAATTGGTTTCAGCGATTTGATTTCACCTAATGCACAGGTAGGCTTGGGCTACAACTTCAATAAGGTTGTAGGTGCCCGCCTTTCATTCAACGCATGGCAGAGCAAGGGTGGTCAGAAAGTGAACACCACAACTTACAAGTGGAAGTGGAACTATGTAGCACCAATGGTAGATGCTACCTTCAACCTGACCAACCTTTTCTGCGAGTACAATCCAGAGCGCGTAGTTAGCGTAGGTGTATTCGGTGGTATCGGTGCCAACATTGCTTGGAGCAACGAGGAAGCTGCTACAGCAAAGGCTGGTATCATGAGCAACTACAAGAACAGTTCTGAGAATCCATTGGAGTATCTCTGGAAGAAAACAGACGGCAAGGGCTCTAAGGCATTCTTTGCTGCACGCTTAGGAGCTAATGTTGACTTCCGTGTCAGCGACCGCGTAAGCTTGGGTCTTGAGGTTTCTGCAAACACATTGAGCGACCATTACAACTCAAAGAAGGCAGGCAACCCAGACTGGTACTTCAACGCATTGGTAGGTGCAAAGATTGCTTTGGGCAAGACACACACCACCAAGACCATTCCAGCTCCAAAGCCAGTAGAGAAGATTATTGAGCGCGTAATTGAGAAACAAGTTGTTCCAGCTCCAGCTCCAGTAGAGACCAAGAAGGAAGTTGCTGCAGAAGAGTTCCGTCGTGATATCTTCTTCACCATCGGTAATTCAGTTATTGCAAAGTCACAGGCATCAAAGATTACAGAGATTGTTAACTACATGAAGGAGAATCCAGATGCAAAGATTACTCTTACCGGTTATGCTGACAAGGGTACCGGTTCTGACGCAATCAACGACAAGGTAGCAGCTCGCCGTGCACAGACAGTTTACAATGCACTTGCAGCTAAGGGTGTTGCCAAGAGCCGCATGATTAAGAAGTCTGCCGGTTCACGCGTTCAGCCATTCTCAGAGAACGGAATGAACCGTGTTACAATCTGTATTGCAAAGTAATTTGAAATATAAGAAATAGACAACACATCAATATTAATAAAAGATAACCGGTTTTCATACTTATCTAATTTATTGTGATAATGCATGAGAATCGGTTATTTTTATATTTATACCAGACATAATGAAAAAGATTACACTTTTATTACTCTTGGCTTGTATTTCTATCGGTACAATGCATGCTCAGGTTAAAGGAAACGGCTATTATCGAATCCAAAATGCAACAACAGAAAGGTACATGTCGCTTACAACCACAGAGACAAGAGGTATCAGTATGCAAACAACAACCGTAGAATGCAAAGCCCTCTTAACCAAGAAGAAATGGGATGATGTTTCAACAGATCCTGGTACTATTTTCTATATTGACAACAAAGGCGGTGACCAATATAACATCAAAAATCAGGGTTCCAGTTTATACGACATGATAAACTATTACATCCGTCTCAAGTATTATAAGGACGCAAACGTATATCGTGCCTGGCAATCCAAGAGCGGTGGTACCGTTTATCTCAGCGACAACTATGAATATACGCTCGGCAGAGACACAGGCTATGTAGACAATAATACCCCCGAAACATTAAACTGGAAAATTACGGCTGTAGATTGTGAAGACAACTATCTCGGTGTAAAGCCAACGATGTCAGCCAACGGTAAGTATTATGCTTCCTATTATGCCGGCTTCCCATTCAGCGTAGCATCGCCTAATATGAAAGTTTACTATATCAGCAGCATTGACGAGAAGGAAGGAACCGCTACCTATAAGGAACTTACAGGTATCATTCCTGCCAGCACCCCAGTTATCATTGAATGTGGATCAAAAAATCCAGCAGAGAACAAATTAAAGCCAGAATTGACAAATCCAACAGCCGTCAAGGGTAATATCATGAAAGGTGTTTACTTCTGTGTGGGACTCAGAATGTCAGCTCATTTCACCAGTACAAAGTTTGAGCCAACCACCATGCGTCTTCTGAGTATTGATGAGAATGGTTCATTGGTATTGAACAATGATGAGTCAAATGCATATACGGTTATGATAAAAGAAGGTGCGTCCAGACCTTATAAATATCCATACATCAAGGCTATTCCTCACAATACAGCTTATCTGCCAGTATCAGCCAATTGTCCTAAGAGCCTGAAGCTCGTCAAAGAAACAACAGGCATCAGCAACATTACTTTGGGTAATGACAACAAGCCAGCCAACGTATATAATATGGAAGGTAAGATTGTAAAAGAGAACGCCACATCAGTAGAAGGTCTTCCTGAAGGCATCTACATTTTTAAGAACAAGAAATATGTGGTAAAATAAGGGATTAATCTATCAATTAAACAAAGAGGGTGAATCATGAGTTAATGATTCACCCTCTTTTTGTTGGAAAATATAGGATATCTTGTTGGAAAAGATAGGATATGTTTTAGAAACAGTTAGTATCCTCGGTCGCACAACAGCTGATGTGCATGCGGTGGACAGCTGTTGATTAGAAAATACGGTGAGTTAAACGCAACTCCAAGACAGGATAAACTTTTACTGCTTTGAAAAGACTTACATAATCGCCCACTTTTCCAGAGATATTCTTCACATCTTTAGCCAGGTCTACCCCATCGTGAGTAATGATACGGGGAGTTCCACCCCAGAACATGGCACCGCAATCAAACGAAATCCAATTACGGTCGCTACGATTCGACAACTTACCACCATATCCGAAACCTAAGTAAGGACGGAAATTGTTCACCTTAATCTTGCAGGAAACCATATTGTTGGCATCAGGCTCCATACGGTAAGGAGTTCCATCAGGATAATCACCGACATGAACACCCATTCTACCATAATCCATAAACTTATTGTAGAGAGACTCATCAGCATAAATTTTATTACCGCCGATAGAGATATAAGGTATAGGAATCACATTCGGATCATCGCTAATCTGACTCTCCCACGATTCCTTTACACGGTTATAAAGATTATTATAGATAGCAACACTCACCAAAGAGGTAGCATCATAAGCTGCATTTTCAGCCTTGGCTACTGTAGATGGGCCCCAATAGAAACCGGTGGTTACATGCCAATGCTTGTTGCGGAAAGGAAAGACATCCACCAACAGCTTGAAATTCTTCATCGTAGGCTTACCTTTCATATCCACATTACGGTCTACCTCAAATGCGAACATCTCATTCAAGGTCTGAGAGAGTTTGTTAAACTTCTCATCCTGTACCGTAGGATCGGTATCATCACCCACCTGCACCCCGAAGTGCATGGTTTGCTCATAATGCGGAAAGAAGTTGAAACCGGTGCGCACCTGCACCATTTTACCAATAGGCATTGCCAAATCTACACCCACGCCAGTGGTTCCCAAAGTGATAGAACCATCCAAATGATTGAGTATATTCTTATCTCCCTTATCACCAGAAGGCTCTATCGTCTGTGCAAAGGCACAGGAAGCAGTCAATAAAGCTGCCACGATAAATCCGAAACGCTTTTTCATAAATAATATAATTTTACTTTCTCTAGTCACCCAGAACTTCTATACAATTGATATAACGTGGCAAAGGTACGACATTTTTTCGAAAAAATCGCCTATTTTGCTTTATTTTTTAACTCCTTATCCCATTTCTGGAGCATTTTGTACTCTTTCTTGGTAATTCTCATGAAACTGCCATGCTGAGGAGCCGTAACTCCCTTGATATCTACAGGATCGGAGAAATTGCGGAGATACTTATCTGCCTTGCAGATACGATAATGTTTAGGATGGTCGCTGTACTGGATGTAAGCCACACGCCAGGTATCATCACCGATAAGCTGGAAGGCAGAACTTCCCTCAGTCAGTTTACTACCCTCGAAACTTACGAAGTCATCATCGACAGGAGCGCCCCAACCATGATTGAGATATTTGCTGGTAGCGGTGAAGATACCTCTCTTTCCACCCTCTTTCTTGATGAGCATGTGGTAAAGTCCATCGCTCTTCAGGAAATTGATATCGGCATCGATGGTAGCATAGCCCCAGTCGAAGAGCAGCTTTGGTGTGGTGAGCTTGGTGAAGGTCTTGTCGGCATAGCTGTAGTACATGCGGTCGTACTTCTCCTCTGCACGGTTGAGCATGGAATAGTAGATCATGTATCCGCCTTTCTCTCCATTTTCCCAACGATAGTCAGGATCCCAGAAAATCTGAGGTGCCCATACACGGTTGATGGTGCTCCAATCCTTATAAGGAGATGTAGCTGTAGCAGCATCGCAGAAGTTCTGCATGCCCTTACGGAAATCGAAGGTAACGCTGGTCCAGTTCTTCAAATCCTTACTCTTCAGGAGATCAATACCATAGTTATCCCACTTGTGGCTCTTGCGCACGCACATATCGGTGGTAACCATGATGTAACCCTTGCCATTGTGCATGCGGGTGATGTAGGCATCGCGGGTACCGCCTTCGATGCGGGCGTGCTCTTCTGGATTGAAGATTGGGTTGCCACCATTGATGTCCTGATAGTTGTAACCATCATGGGAAATGGCATAGGCTGTCCACTCACCCTTATCGCTCATGTGACAATAGAGATAACCATAATCTCCCTTTACGAAATTCTGTGCTGTCATTGGCATAAAGGCAGCCAATGCTAAAAGAACGGTTGATAATTTCTTTTTCATTTTCTGTTATTTCCTTAGTTTAATTTTTATTAGCTGAAGTTTTTGAGTGCAAATTTACACTTTATATTTGGGAATGCCAAATTATTAAGGGAAATATGAGGAGAATTCACGAATAATGGTCTTTTTTTATTGATTATTATTCATGGGACAGGCGATGGAATCGCCTGGAACGGGGGCAGAAGGGGGACGGAACAGAAGACAAAGGAGAGGGAGGGAAGAAAAAAGGGAGGAAAGAAAAAAAGGGAGGGAGAAAAAAGGGAGGAAAGAGAAAAAAAGGGAGGAAAGAAAAAAGGGAGGAAAACCTCATCACTGAGGTCAACCTCCCTACACTTATAGTTAAAAATAACCGATTTATTTGTTCAGGAATTTATCTACCTGGGCAGCAATCTTTCTGCCGCTTGCCATGGCGCGTACTACCAAAGAGGCACCACTGGCTGCATCGCCTGCCACGAATACATTCTCGGCAAACTCAGGCTGCTGTGGCTTCAGGAAGCCCATTGCCAGGAATACAGCCTCTGCCTTGATGATCTCCGGCTCACCAGCCTCTACCATCAACGGACGACCACCCTCTGGGTTTGGCTTCCAGTCGATAGGCTGAACCTTCACACCTGTCAACTTACCATTTTTTCCCAGAAACTCCAGAGAGTTGATGTTCCAGCGGCGAGTACAGCCTTCCTCATGACTTGAAGTGGTCTTCAGGGTGCGAGGCCAGTTTGGCCAAGGATTCTTAGGATCTTCAGGGCCTTCCACTGGCTTAGGCATGATTTCAATCTGGGTTACGCTCTTGCAACCCTGACGATGAGCCGTACCGATGCAGTCGGAACCTGTATCACCACCACCAATTACCAATACATCCTTGCCCTTGCAGTTAACCAGTTCGTCCTTAGAGAACTCCATACCGGCGAGGATACGGTTCTGCTGAGAAAGCAGTTCGAGGGCGAAATAAACACCCTTCAGTTCTCGTCCAGGAATCTTCAGGTCGCGGGCTGTCGGTGTACCGGTAGATACCACGTAGGCATCGAAGCCTTCCGGCAACTTGGTAACGTCAATATGCTGGTTGTATCTGAACTCGATGCCCTCCTCTTCGAGAAGACGGAGACGGCGGTCGATGATGCTCTTGTTGAGTTTGAAGTTAGGAATACCATAACGCAACAGACCACCGGCATTCTCACGCGCCTCGAATACTGTTACCTTATATCCCTTATGGTTCAACTGGTTGGCAGCTACCAATCCCGCAGGACCGGCACCGATGACAGCCACCGTCTTGCCATTACGCTCAGGAATCTCAACATGTACATAATCCTCAGAGAAGGCGTGCTCCACGATGGCACACTCATCCTCACGGTTGGTGGTTGGCTCATGATCCATGAGATTCAATACACACGCCTTCTCGCAGAGTGCAGGACAGATGCGTCCTGTGAACTCCGGGAAGTCGTTGGTGGAATTGAGGAGACGGTAAGCCTGCTCCCAGTCGCCCTTGTAGAGGGCATCATTCCACTCCGGTGCCTTGTTGCCCAGCGGACAAGCCCAGTGGCAGAAAGGCACGCCACAATCCATGCAACGGGAAGCCTGCTGTCGGCGGTCGTTGCTATTCAATGTCTGTTCTACCTCGCTGAAGTCGAGGATTCTATCGTGAATTGGTCTATAACCTGCTTCCTTGCGAGGTATAGTCAAAAATGCTTTTGGATTTCCCATCTTTTTTCTAATTTTAAAATTAGTAATCGCGCTGCATATCCGCAATCTTCTGCTGCAACTTCTTTACCTGCTCCTCCTGGAGAACTCGCTTGTACTCGATTGGCACTACCTGGATGAAATCCTCTACGTAGTGGTTCCAGTCGTCGAGCATGGTACGGGCAAGCTTACTGCCAGTGTAGAGATAATGCTGACGGATCAGCTCGTGCAACTCCTTGCGATAGGTGCTGTCCTCCACGAGGTTAATCTCCACCATATCCATGTTACAGAAGTAATCGAAGTTGTGGTTCTTATCCCATACGTAGGCAACACCACCACTCATACCAGCGGCGAAGTTACGGCCAGTTTCACCGAGCACTACTACTCTACCGCCCGTCATATACTCGCAGCAGTGGTCGCCAGCACCCTCAATCACGGCGATGGCACCGGAGTTACGAACACCGAAGCGCTCGCCTACCTTACCATTGATATACAACTCACCGCTTGTGGCACCATACAATCCGGTGTTACCGGCGATGATGTTATCCTCGGCAGAGAAGTTGCTGCGGATAGGAGGAAGGATGGAAATACGACCTCCTGAAAGTCCCTTGGCGAAATAGTCATTGGTCTCACCCTCGAGCTTGAAATCCACACCCTTTACCAGGAAGGCACCGAAGCTCTGACCTGCAGAACCCTTGAACTTCACGTTCACGGTCTTGTCTGGAAGACCAGCCTCACCATATTTCTCGGCAATCATACCGCTCAGCATCACACCGGCAGCACGGTCGGTATTCTTGATGGCGAAGTCGAGGTTCACCTCTTCCTGATTCTCGATGGCACGCTGTGCACCACGAATCAACTGCTGGTCGAGTACATTGTCGAGGTCATGAATCTGCTCGGTAGTATGATAGAGCGAGCAATGACCTGTCTCACGATGCAGCAAGCGAGAGAAGTCGAGCAAGTCTGCCTTTTCCTCGATGCTCTTAGCCACCTCTGGCTCTACGGCATCAGCACCCTCGGTAGGAACAATCTCCTCATCCTTCTTGCGGACGATGAGCTCGGTATGACCGATGATATCGTTCAATGAGGTGTAACCCATCTCAGCCAGATACTCACGAACCTCCTCGGCGAGGAAGCGGAAGTAGTTGATAAGATACTTGTAGCTGCCACGGAAGTGCGCACGGAGCTTAGGATCCTGTGTGGCAACACCCATAGGACAGGTATTCAGGTTACACTTACGCATCATGACACAACCCAAAACGATGAGGGCTGCCGTACCGAAACTGAATTCCTCAGCACCGAGCAAAGCCATCAGGATGATGTCACGACCGCTCTTCAACTGACCATCTACCTGCAGACGAACCTGACCACGAAGACCATTCTTCACAAGAGTCTGCTGGGTTTCAGAAAGTCCAATTTCAGGAGAGATACCTGCGAAACGCA
>ERZ1026852.1757-NODE-1757-length-11058-cov-6.738617_pt1 | contig 11058 bp, 8 predicted proteins | sample MGYA00380156_ERZ1026852 | MGnify/ENA primary metagenome ERZ1026852 (study PRJEB33269, sample SAMEA4719792) | human gut metagenome | biome: human-associated habitat; feature: organic feature; material: feces | place: Cameroon | collected 2013-10 ...
TTTCTGAGCAGAGAATACGTCACCCTGATATGTCTTTATCGTGAACAATATAGGGAATGACCAAGTTTCTCGGGTAACCATTTTCATTACATTGTCGGCTTCTGATTCCGGAATGAATATCGTCGCCCTTTTATTCTGGCACAGGTAGCTGTTATACGGATGGTAAATACTTGTTGAATGATCCCTGTCGCCTTGATAGATACTACAGATGGTCCTGATGAACTCCTGTACGTTCACTTTCTGGCTCAGCCATACTTCGCGAATGTTGAAAGTTCCTTGTATGAAGTTGTTTACATCACCTGCTGCGCAACTTTGGATGAAATCGTTGTCAGTATCTACTATTATCCTGGTCACGCGCATGGTATTCTGTCCCTTGAATTCTCCTTCATCGTTGGCATAGAATCGCGGGGTATACGAATCGTTGATGACAATCAGCGGCCAAGGATTTATATCAGGGCTGAGAGCATTGGCTTCATCGATGGAGTAGGCCTTGCGGGACCTGCGGTAAGAGTCTTTGTTCAGTTCATAATCTGATTTCATGTTCTGCGCGGCTTCCCGTTCCGAGCCGGCTCCGCCTTTTCCGACGGAAACCATTGTCTCTATGGATATGAAATATGGGGTGCTGGGCTTCACGTCCGCCTCTTTGCCATTGACGGTAATCTTGATTCTGCTCCCGTCGATGCCATAGTCATTGTTCTTGAAATAATAGTCGGTCTGGTATTTCCCGCTCGGGTTTACCATCACTTTGAATACGGCTTTGTAGTCGAATCCGTCCCTGAACAGCATCTCTCCGCTGTCTTTCTCTACGAAATCGCCTATATAGTCCGCTTCCATAATCTGGATATCTCCGGTAGGGGCAAGGTCTCCATACTCGGTAGTCGCCGAAGTCGGCTGCACCTCACGCGCGTCAAAAAGGTCCGTTCCCGGTTTCGGGACAGGAATGATAAGGTCAATGCTTTTGATTTTCGGTTTGTCCTGGGCTGATGCCGTCAGTGGCAGCAAGGTGGCCGCCATTGACAACATTGTCATAATCACATATTTAGCTGTTTCTTTCGTAGTCATAGGGTGTCGTTTTTATTCGGTATCTACAAATTCAAGTCCTGCAGGATATACATACTGGTTGTTCTCCCATTTGACCTGCATGTAAGGGCAGGTCATCATGTCCGGGTAGATTTCCATAAGGAAGTCATCCTTCAGTTTGGAATTCAATTTCAAGTTCTTGAGGCTCTTGCAATTGTCGAATGTGAATTCTCCGATTTCCAATACGTGGGAAAGGTCGAGGGAAACCACACCGCTGTCGGAAAATACGTGACTGCCGACTTTGGTTACACTGGCAGGAATATTTATGGTAGTGAGTTTGGTGCAGTTCTCGAATGTTCCGTCTTTGATTTCCGTAAGGTTCTCAGGCAGAGTTACGCTCGTGAGATTTGTACAGCCGCTGAACATCTCATAACTTGTAAGTCCTACATACCGGGGCAGTTTGATGCTTTGAAGGCTGGTGCAGTTCTGGAAACATCCATGCAGTTCATCTATCTTGTCGCTCTCGAAAACGACTTTCTTCAGGTTCTTGCAACCATAAAATGCAGAACCCTGAATGATTTTCACCGATGCCGGAATCACGATCTCGCTGATGTCGGTCTCCCTGAGTGCGGCGTTCGATATTTCTGTCAATGTTGACGGCAGTTTGATGGATTTGATGGATTTTCCCCAGAAAATATCACCGCGCATTTCCGTGACAGGGATTCTCTTGCCTTTGTAATTGATATAGTCCGGCATGACGATGTCCTTGCCTGCTACAGCGGTGTTCACGGCCTCGGAAGCGAAGGCAAAACCCTTGCTTGCGTGGACTATGTAGATGATGCCGTCGATGTCAACGGTTGCTCCGGAAGCGTTCTCGCTTACGATGGTTCCGCTCTGGCTTGATCCCGAAGTGGAGATGCTTTGTTTTACAGGTTTCGGATCCCATTTGGTCATAGTTACCTTGGTAGCGTTCTCATATCCGCCATGTTTCTGGAAATACTCCTTTGTCTCGTCATTGATGAGTCCTTTGACTGTGAAGAATGGTGATATTGAGCTTTTTATGAGTGTCTTATACTTATCGCCCTCGAGGATGGACGCGATCTTGTCGTGCAATCCGTTTATTACCCATTGAGGAGATTCGCTGCCGTACTCGCTTCTGGCTTCTGCCATCAATTCTACAAGTTTGTTCAACTCGTTGGCACGTGCATAGAGTTCTCCTTCTACATTTTCATATCGCGCATGTGCCGGAGTAAGAGTCTTGAAATATCCGTTCTTGAAGCAGTCATCCAGCAGGAGGAACTCATCCACCAGACTCTTATTGTTCAAGTTGAAGATGTTCGGCTGTTTTTCGGACCAGTTCACCTGGGCATCAGGGCTCTGGGGCGGCATGCTTGGCTTTACCGTAAGTGTTCCGTATGCTGCCTCTACAGGATATCCGAGCGGAGCGAAAAGTGCCGTGTGCTCATTTGGAAGTTTTACTGTAGGTGCCTCATCTTCCATTTCAGGAGCATTTCCCATCATTGCATCGTACTGCTTCTGAAGTGCCTTGTCCCTGTCGGAAGTCTTGCTTGCGGCGGGCTTGCTGGTAGTCGGCTTGCTGCCTGTCGTCTGGTTCTTGACAGACTGGGTCGTCTTTACGATTTGTTTGCCGATTTTGTCTCCGAGGCTTTTGAGACCGTCTTTAAATGACTGGGCATCTGTACTTGGCATACTCACGAGGAATGCCGTGCATAGGATAAGAATGTTTGGGGTTTTCATGTGTGTTGTTTGCGTTTTTTATGCTGTTTTATTCGCATCACCAAATCTACGAAAAAAATCGGAACTGCTCTACTATAACAATGAAAAATCGGGTGTTGATGTTCTTGTCATGGGGTAATCCGGATAAAATTACGTATGGGGATTATGGCCGGGAAGATCAATAACAAAAAAAGCCTTGACTGAATTGACAGCCGAGGCTAATATTTTGGGTTACATATCAATGTTTACCTTTTCGCGAGTTCGGAATCCAGGAAGATAAGACCGCTTTCGCCGCATCTTTCGATTTTGTTTACAATGGCATCGACAGAAGCCTCTTCCTCGGCCTGCTCACGGACGAATCCCCAAAGAAAATCCTGACTTGCTTTGTCGTTCTCGGCGGCAGCCACATCTACAAGGTCATCTATGAGTTTTGAAACGTGACGCTCATGATCTGCAACACTGGCAAAAACTTCTTTGACGCTGCCCCAACCGGAAGGAACGACATCAATCATGTTTACGCTAGCTTCACCGCCACGCTTTGCAAGATAGTTGGCAAGCCTTATGGCATGCTCCCTTTCTTCATCAGATTGTTTGTGCATCCAATGTGCAAAACCATTCCATCCTTCTTTCTCGAAGTAGAAAGCCATCTGGAGATACAGATTTGAAGACCATAATTCAGCAGTAATCTGATCGTTTACCGCATTCTGTAATTTTTCGGTAATCATAATTACTAAAATTTAAAAACACTCAGTTCTCAACCGCCTTATTAAGGCGTTGCTACTAGAGGGCGTGCAACTTACATGCCATTCCTTCCATTCTTTTCGCCATTGGTCATGGCTGACAATTTGTCCACTTTCTGCTGCCATATTGTTGCTTCTGACGGCATTGGTCTTGGGTAAACCAAAAGTCAAAGTCATTGACATTTAGATTACCCTATACCGCGAAACTAAAGGCGACATCCGGCCTTTTGCAAGGTTTGTCGTTTCGATTCTCAAACAAAATGATTTTTTTGTAACTTAGTGGGCGTAAATATGAATGCCCAATGGACCCTATATACAACTATTCCCTTTGTGCCGCGCTGCCGTTGATGCTGTTTTTCGGCTTCTATTTTTTGTTGGGCAGGACTCCGGAAAAGGCGATTTTTGAAAATTATCTGCGCTCCAGACGTATTATGGGTGTGGCAATGTTGTTGCTTGCGGCCAACTATTCAGTGCATTTCTTTATGAAAGTCCGTTTCAATGACGCTGATGCCGCAATCCTGATGAACCTGTCCACTTATTTCCTGTGCTACTGGCTGTTCAGTTCAGCTTTTACCACATTGCTTGACCGCAATTATATAACCGGACGCAGGTTATTGGCACACATGTCATTGTGGGTGCTGTACTCCGCAATCTCTTGCATTGTCCTGAAATTGTTGCCGGAAGGGAATTTTCAGACAGTGGCGATATTGGCCTTGGCAGTATGTCTGGTCGCCTACGGCTTGTTGCTGACATGGCGATTGCTCAGGACCTATCACGTGGTCATCCGCATGTTCGATGCTACTCATTCAGACGATATAGGGGCCTATATCAGATGGCTTTCAGTCGTCACTTATTGGGCTGTAATATTCGGTGTTGGCTGCGGACTGCTGACGTTCCTTCCCGACAGATATGTCTATATCTGGATTCTGATGTCAATCCCGTTCTACATCTATCTCTTCCTTTGTTATCTGAATTATCTGCTGTTTTACGAGCAGGTGGAAGGTGCAATGGAAACTTATAAAGAGGACGACCGCAGCGAGCCCGAACCGACGCAAGAAACGCCGTCCTACCATGCCGAAATCGCTGAGAAAATAAAGGGTTGGATCAATGCTGACGGCTACGTCCGGACAGGCCTTACCATTAAAGACTTGTCGGAACAGCTTCATACCAATCGTACTTATCTCTCCGAGTACATAAATACCACATACGGAGTGTCATTCCGTGATTGGATTACAGGACTCCGCATTGACTATGCGAAACGTCTGCTTGTACAATATCCCAAGTTGACGCTGGCCGATATTTCTGAGAGGTCCGGCTTTTTGTCACCAAGTCATTTTATCCGTCTGTTCAAAGAAAAAACCGGCTGTACTCCTACAAAATGGAGAAAATCATAGTAATGTGAAGGTTACTGAAATAGCCTAAACGACAAAGATGTGTGATTCTGACAATTGAAGGACTTTTTATTTTCAGAAATCTGTCAGAAATGAATCCTCTTTGCTTTCTTTGTACGGAGCATTTTACTGGCGTTGTCGTGAAATGCAGTTTAAATCACTTGCTAATAAATAGCTTGACATTATGAAACGATTCTTTATTGCCCTTGCAGTATGTTCTTTGCTGGCATCTGCCGTTTCGTGCGAGTATGACGCACCGAACATCAATTTCACCACCACCGTTACCAATGATTATTCAGAAGTCATAAAGGCTCTCCAGGACCAGACATTGACGATTGCCGAAAAATTGAAGATCCTCAATGATGCTCTTAAAGATCAGACATTGACCATTACCCAGCAGGCGGACATCCTGAAGAAAGCCTATGAAAACGGAGTTCTCAAATACGAGGAATTGTTCGGCAAACTGTTTGACCAACTTGGAAAAATCAAAGAAAGCACTGAAGAAAAACTCGACGCCATCAAGGGGGCGCTCGAAACAGTAAACGAGGACATGAAAACCAAGCTCAAAGTCATCAATGAAGCAATCAAGAAAGGAATAGTGGACGTCAATGCCAAACAAGACCTTATACTGACAGCATTGAACAGTTTGTCGTCGTATAAATTCACCAAAGACGAACTGTTGGAGGTCGGCGATGACTATCTGCTGGTCCACTCATTGTTCTGGAACAAGAATTTCGAAAATTATGAGGTCGTAAGGGCCCTTATGGACTTGATACCGATATCATTGCCTGCCAGATATAAGTTCTGGTACCACCAAGAGTCAGGCAAATATCCATTTGATGGAAGTGAGCCAACGAGTTTCTATGGACCGGCTATTACGGAAGGCGGAATTTTCAATTGCGTAAGAGGTGCAAGCGATTTGTTCCTTGCGATTGACCTCGAATGGAACAGCGGCGCTCCACGCTACAGGTCCGTCGGCGAGTACAACTGCTACCTGATAAAAAAAGTATATAAAAGCGGATATGCCTATTTCATCGTAGATAAGGGAGATAAGACAGCCGGAATCAAAGTCAAGCCGGAGTCAATGCCGAATAAAGACCTGTTTAATGATTATTCCAACCGAATCACATACGAGCATTATTTCGAAGCCGAGAAAGGAAGGACCGGAGTCTGGGGCTACAGAGGCCTGGCAAATGGCCAATTTCCCGGAGATAAAGTTAAAGGTGTAGACTTTATATTCGTGAAAGACGAGTAACCGCTAAATGCTTGATTATGAATAGATTATTAACATTGACAGTAATAGTGCTCCTCTTTGTGCCCATCATTGATATCGGGGCTCAGGAGCGCGGCAGCGGGACTTATCGCACATGCACCTGGAGTTTGTATGGAGAAGCCGGCGCCACGATGTCGCATGGTATCGGCATTTCGAATGTGAATGCAGCTCCATGGACAAGCGTCTCCCCGGAAATCGGGGCTGGCGTGTCCTTCAACATACGCCCGTGGATCCGTCTCGGCCTGAACTACGATTTCTCCAAGTACGCCAGAGAATTGAGGTTCGACAAGTTACAGCCATTAGGAGATTCCGCCGGGGATGGCACCATTGACATTGACGGGAATCTCTCTGGAGATATTGTTCCGGACATAGACGGTAAGCCGGCAGGGGACAGGCTTCTCCTTGAGAAAACCGGCGGACTCGCTTATACGAAGATGTGGACACAATACCATGCCGCCGACCTTACGCTGGAGTTCAACGTGATGGAAATCTGGAAGAACCGGACGGACAAGCGTTTCAACCTCTACGCGGGAGCGGGTTTCGGCTGGCTCTTCGCCAGGGGCAATACCTATAACATCGCCATGGGCAATGAGCGCTGGAAAGAAAAGTACAAGGAAACCACCGACATCTGGCTCAAGGCCGAGAACACCCGCCACAACTATAATACAGGATATGTTCCAATGCTGGTTTCCGCGGAATTCGACGTGAGCCCTATCGTGACATTGGGATTACAAGGCAATTACAAGAGACTTTTAAAGTGCGACAATGCCCCGAAAGGAATCGGTACCGTGTCCATGGTCGTGAGGCTGAATCTTCTCGGAGGAAAGTCCGGATACAAGAGCAAGTCCGGCAAATTACGTGAATCCGAGAATGATCTGGCCGCAATGAGGGACATGAATGAGGCTGTGAAAGAAGATTGTGAGGATTCCGTTCATTCACTGAAGGATGACCTTGCGGACTCCGAGAATGAAGTGGCCAGGCTGAAGTCTGAATTGGAAGATCTCAAGAAGGAGAATGAGGCGCTCAAGTCGCAAGCGGAAGAGAAGCCGAAAATGTCACGTGACACCCTCGGCAACATCTGTGTCATGTTTGATTTCGACAGCAGCAAGTTACGCAAGCAGGCCAAGACAGAACTCGATGATTTCGCAAAGAGGATAAAGTCAACGGAGGGCTACGAGTTGTTTGTTACAGGAGAGGCTTCTGCAAGTGGAGATAGCAGATATAACCTGAAGCTCAGTGAATTGCGCATTGACAGCGTTATCAGTCACCTGAGCAAAAAGGGCATCGATTGCAGTCGGGCATATCGCCAGCCGCTCGGCGACACAGGAAAGGATTCGTCGAAATCAGCTCAGCGTGTCACGATACTTATTGTCTCTGATTGACATAATGTCGCTTGTGATGAGTAACGTATGGGCTGACTGAAATGACCTTTTCATTCCTGTTCCGGAATCAGGCGCTCCTTCTGTGGAACCGATTTGCAATAAACAGACGAAATGTCTATCTTTAAAATTCACTGACAAACTAATAGACAACAGCCATGGGAAACGGAAAATTCTTGCAGTTCTTGACTTTACTGCTATGCCTTTGCTTCGGATATTTCACATATAAGGCCTATAGTGATGTCCAGCAGGTTAAGGAAGAAAACGCGATTTTGCATGAGGCTCTGGATTCGCTGCTCGTCGGGTCGACGATGACTTCACCCGATGCTGAGCCGGATCCTCTGTCGGCGGCTTCAAGCATATCTGCATTTATGGATGAACTCATCACAGACGCACACAAAGAATACCGCGCCGGCAAGAAGGCCAATGCCAAAGAGGCGTTGAGGATTCAGGTGAAGTCTTCTTATCGGATGGAGGACAGATATGTCTCGACCCGTGTCGAAGATCCTGAAGTGCGTGGTAATGCTGAAGGAATTGTCAAGCTTGACATCGCAATAGACATGTATGGAGATGTCAAGTCCGCCAAGTTAAACTCGGCTTCTACGATTACAGATGAGGAGGTGATCGAAGCCTGCAAGAAAGCGGCACTCAGAACCGACTTCAGTAGCAACTATGACGTCACGATTCAGCGGGGCACGATCACATACACTTTCTACAGATAGGAATCAACCCTTTGTCAGAACATTGACAATGCCGACTATTACCCGACTTGTCCGGAAAACCGCCATGTTTTCCGGACAAGTTGTTGCTATTCAGCGACTTATCCGTATTAAAACGTTTTCTCATGGACAAATTCGCCAGTTGCGACTGGCGAATTTGGATAGTTTTCGTGATTCAGGTGTACTTGGCTAATCGAGAATAAACTCAACTTCTAAATGGTATGTTCGAGATTTATTCTTTCCATCGTAACCCACAATCTTGCTTTCGACGAGGTTGCTAAGAATGCGTCGTACGCCAGGGGAAGATAATCCTGTGAGATCTCTCGCAATTGAGTTTGAGATGGATTCGTTCTTAGACAAATACTCTAAAATCTTTATTGTGTTTGGTGAACATCGTTCTTTTATTTCAGTCCATTTAATCGTTACTTTATCGCTACTTATCGCTACTTTATCGCTACTTATCGCTACTTTATCGCTATTGATTTCTTTTGCATTCTTGCTCCAGGCTACTGCGCGGAGTATAAAATCGTTCATGAAATACTTAATAGGGAGAAGGCCGTCAGCTTCCATCTCACGACACATACGATCAACTCCTTCTCCAAACTCCTTTACATATTTATATGTTTTCAAATACCGGGCAAGTCTAGGATTGCGAGAAAAATGAGTATGTCTGATATTATCTGGGCGCACAAGACCAGGAAATTTTCCTGGGCTCTCAACTACTAGCCGGTCGTCGAACAACTTGACCTGAATGTCAGTTCCGGTAATGCTCAGATCCCTATGGCAACATGCATTGACAATCATCTCCTGTCTTACAAATTCAGGATATTCTACTTCTGTGACAAACTTGCCATCTGATCCAAGGTATGTCCTTTCTTTAATCTGAGTTGCCAGAAATGCGACAGATTTATCAATCTGTTCGCGTATTGGACCTTCAAATATCACATCCTTGATGACATTCATCTCTGTTCCTGTCTTCTCTTCTGTTCCCTCATAACGAATGAATCTAACACTGGCTCTTGGCAGAAAATCTTGCGGTCTCTTGCCGAACAATAGAAGAGAAACTATAGTGGGATGTAACTTTCCTTCTTTTTTGACGACATATCCATGATTTTCAGTCAAGAATTCCAAGGAAGACTTCCCATATCCTGTTTTCTTGCAATAATCATCCACAAGTGATAGGTCTAAATCACATAATTCGGCACTATAAACTGCTGTCTCCTCATAACAAGATTGTCCCTTACCATTCATGAGTTGGAACCTTTCGTCAAAAGACAATTTCTTGGATTTATCTCCAATCCGTAGGAAGACATCATCTGCTTGATTTGCATAGACCCTCATACTCGGTTCTATATGAAATACGAGGATGTGGTTGTTTTTACCTGTTCTATCTATACACGGAACCATTTCCACGTGTGCATTTACCGATGGCGCGCAAAAGTCAAATGGTGTTCGAAGAATTTCATTAAGTACCTTTTGATCATCGTCGACCCCTTCAATCTCTTTCTTGCCGTCAGTAATGCCTACCACTAAGTCTCCACCATCAGTATTGGCAAAAGCAATCATAGTTACAGCCAAGTCTTTAGGCTTGATTCTTATGCTCTTACGATCAAATGTCAGTCCTTCCTCACGAGATAGAATGTCCTCTATTGTCATTGTCTTGTTTTTATATGTTTTAGTCTATATAATGCACCTTATGTCATATGACGTCTCTATGCAAAGATATACGATTTTAATGAAATTTATCCCGTCCTCTTAAGATACTACGTAATTATCTAATCTTCAATATTATTAAAGTGCCGTGCTCTTGCAGTAATTTTGATGTTCGTGATTCGGTTGGATTCGATTCCTGTCGGTGTCGCTGCCGCGGCGGGAAAATCATTCCCTACAACCCGGAGACCGGCCAACGCATCAAGGATGACCATTTCCAGCCGGTAATGTGGGTGCACACCAACCTCAAGGCCGCGCACCTGCTTCCACCGGAGTAGAGACTCGCCCAATGCCTATTCGGCGAGCACCTGCTCCAGGATAAGGTCAATGCCAAAGAGGCGTTGATGATTCAGGTAAAGTCTTCTTATCGGATGGAGGACAGATATGTCAGTACCCATGTCGAAGACCCTGAAGTGCGTGGAAATGCTGAAGGAATTGTCAAGCTTGACATTGCAATAGACAAACTTGGGCACGTCAAGTCCGCCAAGTTGAATTCGGCTTCTACGATCACAGATTAGGAGGTAATCGAAGCCTGCAAGAAAGCGGCACTCAGAACCGACTTCAGTAGCAACTATGATGTCACGCTTCAGCGGGGCACGATTACGTACACTTTCTACAGATAGGAACCAAACATTTGTCAGAACATTGACAATGCCGGCTATTGCCCGACTTGTCCGGAAAACCGCCATGTTTTCCGGACAAGTTGTTGCTATTCAATGACTTATCCATACTAAAACGTTTTCTCACGGACAAAGTGCCCGTCATGATTATGCTCAGCTGTAGTGAATCAGGTGATTTTATGGCCTGCCAGGATATATGTGTAAAGCATATCGACAAAGTCGGCGAGATAAATGGCGAGATAAATGGCAGGATAAATGGCGAGATAAAATCATTGGGTTCGGCAAGGCTCTGTCCGAGGTGTGAACTCCCACGTCCGCACACGATATTCCGGGTATCTGCCTTGCGGGACGCTCCCCAAGACTCCAGAATGCGTTAGTTTCCGCTAATACGCCAAGCAAAACTTTCGTTCCGAAGAGAAATAATTATGAGTCATAACGACTGCTGTATAGATATCATACTAGTGTATAT
>ERZ1026852.1759-NODE-1759-length-11056-cov-13.080175_pt1 | contig 11056 bp, 4 predicted proteins | sample MGYA00380156_ERZ1026852 | MGnify/ENA primary metagenome ERZ1026852 (study PRJEB33269, sample SAMEA4719792) | human gut metagenome | biome: human-associated habitat; feature: organic feature; material: feces | place: Cameroon | collected 2013-10 ...
TGGACAAACACTCGAAGTTTCGTATCTGGGCTTTATCACCCAAAAGATTAAAGTCACAGGTTCGACAATCAACGTAACCTTAAACGAAGACAAGCAGTCACTTGATGAAGTTGTCGTAGTAGGTTACGGTGTTCAGAAGAAAAAGCTGGTGACGGGTGCTACCGTTCAGTTGAAGGGTGACGACATCGCCAAGCTTAACACCACCAACCCTCTTTCTGCCATGCAGGGACAGACACCTGGTGTTAACATCGTTTCTACTTCTGGTCAGCCAGGTGCAGCCATGAGTGTTACCATTCGTGGTTTGGGTACCGTAGGAAACTCTCAGCCTCTTTACTTGATTGATGGTGTGGGTGGTGATATCACAACCTTGAACCCAGCCGACATCGAGAGTATCGACGTATTAAAGGATGCTGCTTCTGCTGCTATCTATGGTGCACAGGCTGCCAATGGTGTAGTCCTCGTTACAACCAAGAGCGGTAAGGAAGGTTCCGGTAAGATTACATACGATGGATATGTAGGATGGCAGACGCTGGGACGCCAGATAAGTATGCTCGATGCCTCTGAGTATATGACAATTATGGATGAGGCTCGCCTCAACTCAGGTATGTCTCCTGTTGACTGGATGTCTTTGAGAGGTATTCGTAATGCAGAGGGTGTTATCAATAATACAGACTGGATTGACCAGGCTGTAGATAATGGTGCCTTGACTACCAGCCATAGTTTGGCATTCACTGGTGGTAGCAAGACTTCTACTTATTCTATTTCTGGTGGTTATACAGGACAGGACGGTCTCATTGGCGGTTCTGACGTTTCTTATTATAAGAGGTATAACCTTCGTGCCAATTCAGAGCACAAGATGTTCAATGGTTTGGTTACTGTAGGTGAGCATGTAGGCTTCGTCTATAAGGATAGCCGTGGCATGAATACAGGTAATATCTATAACAATAACCTTCGTGGTGCTTTCACAACTTCTCCTTTGGTTCCTGTTTATGATGCCAATGGTAACTTTAATTCTACAGAGAGTTCTGACTGGAATGTGAATGATGGTAACCCTTATGGTACCATGATGATGAACCGTTACAATCAGAGCAAGTCTACTTCTGTTGATGCAAATGTATATGTTCAGATTGAACCTATCAAGAACTTGAAGTTCAAGACAGTCTTTGCTGTTAATTACGGTGGTTCAGACTATCGTTCTTATTCTCCTGTTTATAAGTTTACTCCACAGAGTGGTAATGGTATCACTAAGGTTAGCCAGAGTGATGGTAGTGGTATCTCACTGGTTTGGACTAATACCTTGACTTATGATTTCAATATCAAGGAACATCATATCAATGCCTTGATTGGTAGCGAGACTTCTAAGTATGATGGTAGCTCTTCTGGTAGTACCGGTTATGGCTTGACTGCTGGTTTCAATGATTGGGATCATGCTTATGTCAAGAATACCGACCAAAGTTCAAGCGACCGTACCATCAGCGGTGCTCCATATAACCCTACTCGTGGACAGTCTTTCTTCGCTCGTTTGGGCTGGTCTTGGAAAGACCGTTATATGGTTAACGCAACCATGCGTGCCGACGGTTCTTCTAAGTTTGCAAGAGGCAACCGTTGGGGTTACTTCCCATCTGTCTCTGCAGGTTGGACACTGACAGAGGAAAAGTTCATGAAGTCTACAGCTTCTTGGTTGGATTTCTTGAAACTCCGTCTCTCTTGGGGTCAGGTTGGTAATGCCAATGTTAACTGCTTCCAGTATTTAGCTCCTGTTACAACTTCAAAGACTAACTATAACTTTGGTGCTACTGGTGGTACAGATGCTTGGGTAATGGGTGCATATACCAGCCGCTTGGCAAATGAGAAAGTGAAGTGGGAGACTTCTGAACAGTACAACCTCGGTATCGATGCCCGTTTCCTCCGTCAGCGTCTTTCTCTGACATTCGATACTTATATCAAGAATACCAAGGATTGGTTGGTACAGGCTCCTGTTCTTGCAACAGCCGGTACCCAAGGTCCTGTTATCAATGGTGGTGATGTAAAGAATAAGGGTGTCGAACTTGGTCTTTCATGGAATGACCAGATTGGTAAGGACTTTGTTTATAGTGTAGGTGCCAACTTCGCATACAACCACAATGAGGTAGGTAATATCCCAACATTGGATGGTATCATCCATGGTGCTACCAACCAGATTTATCAGAATGCAGAAGAGTTCTATCGTGCAGAGAATGGTCATGCTATCGGTTACTTCTGGGGTTACAAGACTGCAGGTATCTTCCAAAACCAGCAGGATATCAATAATTGGATTGCTGCCGGTAATGGTGTGCTCCAGTCAAATGTACAGCCTGGTGATGTGAAGTATGTTGATGTCAACCATGATGGTACTATCAATGCTAACGATAAGGTAGACCTGGGTAATGGTCTTCCTAAGTATACTTTCGGTTTCAATTTTACCCTTGGTTATAAGGGCTTTGATTTGAGTGCAAACTTCACTGGCGCTGCTGGTTTCCAGATTGCACAGTCTTACCGTGACCCTAGTGGCTCACAGGGCAATTACAGCCATCGCATTTTAGGCAGATGGACAGGTGAGGGTACAAGTAATGAGATGCCTCGTGTTACATACGGAGATGTAGGTAACTGGTTGTTCTCAGACCTTTATTTGCAGGATGGTGACTACATCCGTTTGCAGAACCTTACCTTGGGTTATGATTTCAAGAAACTTATCTCTTGGAAGGGTCTCTCTAAGTTGCGCCTCTATTTCCAGGTGCAGAATCTCTTTACTTTGACCAAGTATGATGGTATGGATCCGGAAATCGGTTCATACAATGGTACAGATGGTAACAGCAGCGACTCTTGGGTATCAGGAGTTGATATGGGTTACTATCCACACCCACGTACTTTCATTGTAGGTGTAAATGTTGCATTCTAACTCTAAAATTGAAAGTGATATGAAAAGAAAACATATATTCATGAGTGCGTTGATTTTGTCAGCTTTGACACTTACTTCGTGCGATGATTTCTTAGATACAGAATCCAAGACCGACCTCAACTCTGAAACTGCTTACAGTAACGCAGAGACAGCAGAGATTGATCTCGTGGGCTGTTATGATGGATGGCAACGCACCTATACTGATGCGGGTGTCGGCATGTATCTGATGGCTGAGTTTGCTTCAGATCAGGCTTTTGCTGGTCTGGGACTCTCTGATGCCAAGAATAACAATGTGATTGACCAGTTTGATATTAGCATCGCTCCTTCGTATAACGACTTGTTCAATACAGATTGGAAGAACTATTATGCAGCTATCTTTCGCTGTAATCAGTTGATTGCTGCAGAGAATACTATCAATTGGGGTGGTAATGACAAGGTGAAGGGTCGCATTCTCGGTGAGGCTCGCGCCATCCGTGCTATCCTGTATTTTGATATGGCTCGCCTGTTCGGTGATGTACCTTTGCTGTTGACACCATCTGAGGAAAACATTCCTCGTACACCGGTTAAGGATGTTTACCAGGCTATCTTTGATGACTTCAAGTATGCTATTGCCAATATTCCTGCCGATGCTTATCCGCTCGACAATCGTGATAGCAATGATGGTCGTATTACCAAGTATGCTGCCGAGGCTATGATGGCTCGCGCGTACCTCTATTATACAGGTTACTATGGTGAGGAGCATCCTGCTTGCTCTAAGTCGGATGCTGTTGTAGCAATCAATGATGTGGTTGTAAATGGAGGATATGAGTTGGAGGCTAACTACAAAGACCTCTGGATGCCTGCTTGTACCAAGGATGCTTCTTCTAACGGAGAGTATGCATGGAGTACAACTTATGCAGGTAAGTGGTATGATGGCAAGACTTGGAAGGCTGGTCAGGGTAATCTCTCTAAGGAGATTGTGCTCAACATGAAGTTCAATTCTACTCATGACTATAACGGAAATGGTGATGGTAACACCTTCTCTGTTTATCTGGGTCCTCGTAACCGTAGTGCTGCTGATATTTGCATCGCCAGTGGATGGGGAGCCTGCTCTGTTACTCCTTCTTTCGTAGAGCAGTTTAAGAACGATACTCGTTTCTCTGCCTGTGCATGGAGCTGCAAGGAAGCAGGATTCACTCCTGACTTGAGTGATACCTACGAATACACAGGTTACTATACTCGCAAGTATGCACCTATGTGTTTTGCAGATGGTACCCGTCAGGAGGTAGGCTTCAAACTCGGAGAACAGCACCAGAATATCACCTACTATCAGGATTATACCATCATGCGTTATGCAGATGTACTCTTGATGCAGTCTGAGTTGACAGGTTCTAACTCTGGTTTGAACCAGGTTCGTGCCCGTGCCGGTGAACTTCCAGAGGAGTATAGCATTGACAATATCCGCAAGGAGCGTGCTATCGAGTTTGCTTTCGAAGGCCTTCGCTATTGGGATCTGATGCGCTACGAAAAGGATGGAGCTTTTGCTGCTAAGACAATTGCTGAGGCTCAGAATGGTGCTTCTGTCCAGAATGGTGGTGCTGCTGCAAAGACCAAGTTCGTGGAGTCAAACTTTACGACCAAGAAGGGCTTGATGCAGATTCCTAATACTCAGATTACACTTTCTGGTAAAGTCTTGACACAGAACCCAGGATGGTAATAAGTATAGTTGATTTTAATCATTTAAAAATCGGAAAATATGAAATTATTCAATCATATATATATGGTACTTGCCATATTTGCTACATTCTTGATGGCGGCTTGTTCGCCTGACGACTTGAGCATGGGCGGCAAGTCTTACTCTCCTGAGGAATTGGTGGAGGGCAAGGCTTATACCGTGACCATTAATGGCAATGTTGTGACCTTGACATCCAATATTCCTGATTGTACGGCTCTTTGGGTTACTCCTTCTGGTCGTTCTCAGAAACCGGTTCAGAAATTGGAGTTGCCATTTGCTGGTGACTACGAGGTTACTTTTGGTGTTGAGACCAATGGTGGTGTGGTTTATGGTGAACCATACAAGTTTAATCTTCCTCAGAACGACTTCTCGCTCTTGAACGACAACAAGTGGTTCTATCTGGCTGATCAGAATTATAAGGGTGGTCAGTTCCCTGACGCTGAGACTTTGGCTGCTGGTGTCAAGAAAAGATGGATTCCTTGTTATGCAAGCTTTGGCATCGGTCAGTGTTCTGGTCCTGTGATGTATGCATACCCTTATGATCCTGATGGTGATGGCAAGGGATTTACTGAGGATGACAAGCTCGGCAATGTTTACAAGGATATTCTCTTTGAGAACTTTAAGCCTAACTGGGATCCTGGATTCCAGAGTTGGTTGATTCCTGAGACAGACCCTTATATGGATTCATATATGGAGTTCAGTATGGATGCCAAGAATGGTTGTGTGGCTACCATGTATCGTGGTGAGGCTGGAACTAAGGGAGCTAGTACTGGCTCTAATCTCATTGGTAAGTTCAACATGAACTTGGAAGAGAAGACCATGCCTAAGATTTCGTTCTCTGATTGTTATGCCATGCACAACGTAGGCTTTGATGCAGTTTGCTCTAACTATACCCAGGATATCTCTATAGTTGAACTGACTCCTTATATGCTTCAGTTGGCTACTCGTCGTACAAACTCAGAGGGTAACTGGTATATCATCTGGAACTTCGTTTCTGAGGAAGTTAAGACTACTAATGGTAAGTGTATCCCTGCTGCCGACAAGCTCTTGGATGTTGTTTCTCCTAAACTTCCTGAGTATCCTAACTTGGCAACAGATTTGTTCACTATCGAACATAATGATGTATCTTATGTTGGTAATAAGGCTACGTTCGTTCTCGACTCAGAGAAGCCTTACGACATCTTGTGGTGGAACAATTCTCCATTTACTTACAAAACATCGAATACGAATGGTGTTCCAAGTAAGCAGGAAATGGCTGTTCAGAATGCTGCTCGATGGAAGTCTGTAATTGGTGATAAGTATAACAATACATGGGCTCCTAAGCCTGCAGATGCTGTAGTGGATAACTTCCAGCTTTCTATTGAGAAGATTACGGGTCAGGATTTCTACAAGTTCACTTGTACAGACTGCGATGGTCAGGAACTCGAAGGAAGAATGGAAATCAAGGATGGTAACAAGTTGGTATTCAATAAGTATATCAATATCATTGCAGCTTCTAGCGATAAGCGTACTATCAAGTTGAGAACTCGTGAGTTTACAGTCTTGGGCGAGGATGCTGCTGGTCAGTTGATGATTGGTGTTCCTGAAGCAAAGGATGCTGATGGTAATGTCAATACTTATCTTGTAGCTTGCCTTAACCATAAGGCTATTGGCGGTGGACAAACTGGTCCTACCATTGTGGGTATTGACGCAACTAAGATTCCTGACAAACTTTGGACAGAGAATGGTTGTCTGCGCTTAGGATTCTGGCATTATGGAACTTCAGGTTCAGGTATCTTCAAGGATGAGATAGGCAAGATTAAGTTGAAGAAGAACCAGACTATCACAGTTGTCTTCAAGATTAATAGTGGTATTACATGGTCTGCTACTCCAAAGTGTGCTCTTATTACTGATAATAAGACTATAGGTGGTGTTTGGGAGCCAAAGCGCTTTGAACAATCTGATGTAGTTGAACTGAATACTAATGGTGAGACAACTGTCTCTTTGACTAATACGTCAGGTTCTACAGTTACCTTTACAGATACCTGCCTCGACCTTTCTATACAGTTGGATGGTTATGGCACTTTGGATGGTGATGCCTCAGCTGTAGGTTTGGAGATTGTTTCTTGTACGATTCAATAACTTTAATAGAATTCAATTATGAAGAATAAAATATTATTTGGAATAATGGCATTTGTCATGAGCATCTTCTTCGCAGGATGCTCTGACGATGACTATTCTCCTAGCACAACCCCATTGCTGGATGAAAATTCCGTTGTTACGGGGTCTGCTGACGTTACAGCCTCTTCTGCTATCTTCCATGGTACGGTGAAGGGACTCGAAAGTCAGTCGTCCGGATCTTACACTGTAGGATTCATGTATGGTGATGCCGAGGACAATCTTTCTGAGAAGGTAACCGGCGAAAGTACCTCTGAGTTCAGTGCGTCTATCTCTGGCACTCCTGGTCAGGTGGTTTACTATCAGGCTTTCGTTACCTTGCAGGGTCACGTTACTTATACGGGTTCTGTATCCAGTGCTGTCTTGACCGATTCCAAGGCTATCACTGGTGAAGTAAAAGATCTGACAGCTACCACTGTTACTTTCCAGGCTTCTTTGGAGAAAGCTCCTGCTGATGCCGTAAGCGGTATTATCCTGTCACCTGATACAAAGACAGAGAAAATCCGCAAGGGCGTACGTATTCAGGCTGATGGTATCAACGACAACTATGAAGTAAAGACTGAGGGCTTGTTGCCTAATACTACTTATCACTATACAGCTTACCTCGACTTGGGTAATGGTGTTGTTTATGGTGAGGAAAGAGAGTTTACAACTCCAGAGTCTAACTTTGATCCTGATAATGATCTTGTAGATCTTGGTCTCTCTACCAAGTGGGCTAAGTATAATGTAGGTGCTACCAGTGAAACTGAGTTAGGTGGTCTCTTCGGATTTGGTGATATGACTGGTTTCAAGACCAGCGTATTAATGGAAGATTATGCTTCAGAAGACATCTATAAGACTGATCGTGATGTTGCCAACAAGGCTTATGGCTCTTGGTTGACAATGCCAACAGTGGAAGAGTTTGAGGAACTGTTCAGAGAGTGTAAGAAAGAATGGGTAGAAGATACCCAGAATCATGTGGCTGGTTACAAGCTTACAGGTCCTAACGGTAATTCTATTTTCTTGCCAGCAGCAGGTTCTCGTACTCAGCAGACCGTTTCTGGTCAGGGTATCAATGGTCTCTATCTCTCTGGCTCTATCAATCCTGCTGACAAGCAGTTTGCTTTGGGCTACAGTTTCGACCGTAATTCAGACCGTCGTACTTCTACTCCTGTTTATCAGGCATTGGCTATTCGCCCTGTATCTGTGGCTAAGAACGTGAAGTTTGTTAAGGAGAAGTTGTATAATACTTGGGAGTTTGACTTGAAACCAGATGGATCTCATTATAAGTTTGTAGGTCCTGTCTTCTTCTATGGCAAGGATGCATGTTGGGCTTCTTATACCAATAACCAGCCTGTTGTAGGTGAAACTACCGGTTGGGATGCAGACTATGCAAGTATTAAGTCTTGGGCTATCACTGATCCTAGCCATTGTAATGGTACAATGACATTCTATAAGGATGAAGATGGCAATGATAAGGTAAAGGTTCATCAGGTTCAGGCTGATGGTTCTTATAAGGATTCTGAAGGTACATTTACCGTGGATGAGAAGAATAAGACAATCACAATGACCATTGACCCTCTGAATGCAGTAGAGTATATCGGTGGTATCACCCGTACTGATGAAACCAAGATCAAGGTGATGTCTCTTTCTGATGAGGCACTTCAGTTTGGTGTAATCCGTTCTGGTGATGGTCAGCTGATGATTTATAACTATGTAACCTCTGATGTCAAGAATGGCTATGTTGCCAAGTTAACAGCTTGGGGTGATGGTGGCAACTGGGATGGCGCTTCAACTGTCGTTTCTGGTGGCTCAAAGGCTGTTGGTCAATATACAGTTAAACTTGAAACAACAGAAGCCCGTACCAATGGTAAGGTTTACGTCCTTGATTTGGAAGGCTTTGCTGCCAAATACCCTAAGGCTTTGGTTCGCATTGATGCTATCAAGGCTGATGGACAGGATTTGAAGTTTGATGCCAACAAATTCCACTATGGTGATATCGAGAATAACGGCAACTATCGTATAGAGTTGTTCAATATCTGGGGTTCTGGTACTGCTCAGAATTCCCCATTCCGTGCTAGTGGCGGTCCTGGTGATGCTGGTGAACCTGCTCTTGCCTTCAATAAAACCTTGGAGGTAACATTCACTGTAGTTTCTACAACAAGCGATGGTACCGGTGTTTACACTCCTACATTCAATGCCGTTCGTGGCTGGGGTGAAGGTGAGGCTCAGTTGTGGGGATATAACGATGGTTCTACCTTGAAAGTTGTTAAGAGTGACAAGGGTCAATACTCTCTCGAGAACAATCAGTTCGATATGACTTATGAAGGTTCTGGCTTTGACGGTGGTACTATCATGACCTTTATCGAGTTTGCTGACCTTTATGGTTTCTTCCCAGGCACACACAGTACTTTGGATGAGTTCTATCTTGACGGTCAGGCTGTTTCTTACGATAAGTCTAAGGTGATTGACTCTAATGAGAATCCTAAGTATCGTTTGGAATTATTTAATTGCTATGGTGCTACAAAGGATAATTGTGCATTTGGTGTCAAGGATGGTGATTTGATGCGAGAGCTGGGCTTTAAGAAGTCTATGCGCACTAAGTTCACTGTTCATAGCCTCTTCTCAGTACCACAGTGGTAAAAATAACGTAGTACGTAAAAATATACGATTATGAAGAAAGTAAAATTGATATTTGCAACCATGCTTGCCTTATGTTTCTGTTTCGTGATGGCGGCATGTAGTGATGACGATAATGATGTTACTGAAATCTTCCATGTTGAGGGCACTGAGTTTGCCCTCAGCAACGAAGCTGCTACAGGAACATTCTCGGTGACGGCATCCAGTAAACCGCTCGTTGTGGTTAGAGACAAGGATGACGCCGGTAAGAAAGTGGATGTCTCTTGGCTTACCTTGACAGAGGGTAGTGCAGAGGGAAATGTATATAACTATTCTTTCGCAGTTTCTACGAACAAGAAAGAAGATTCTCGCAGCCTTCTCATCAAGGTGACACAGGGTACCAACATGAAGGAGATTTCTATCACTCAGGCAGGTGAACCTCTTGTTGTTCCTGAAGGAGAAATGGCTCACAATGCCAAGGAACTGGCAAGCATGATGTATGCCGGCATCAACCTCGGCAACTTGTTGGAGGCTACATCTGGTGAGGGCTCTTGGAGAAATGGTAAGGTTTCTGAGGAGTATATCAAGAGTTTGAAGAATGCTGGTTTCAATACCGTCCGTATTCCTTGCGCTTGGGCTGCCCACTTTACTCACCGTTCTACAGATCCTGCTTACACCATTGATACCAATTGGCTTCATCGTGTAAAGAAAGTCATCAGCTGGTGTGTTCAGAATGATATGTATGTTATCCTCAATTGTCATTATGATAAGGATAGTGATACTGATAGCAATGGTGGTTGGCTTGAAGATAATATCTTCAACGATCTGTTGGAACCATCTATCATTGCAAGACAGAAGGCTATCTGGACTCAAGTGGCTTCTTACATGAAGGACTTTGATGAGCACCTCCTCTTTGCTGCTAGCAATGAGCCAGGTATGAACGAAACTTCTGGTAAACCGGAAATGTGGAATGATAAATATGCTGTGGAGCGTGTGGTTAGATATGAGCAGACCATGATTGATGCTGTTCGTGCTACTGGTGGTAATAATGCTTCTCGTACCATCATCGTTCAGGGACTCGGTGCAGATATTTCAAATACCTGCAACCATATGGACAACGCAAATGAAACAGATGTGGCAACATTCCCTACAGACAAGGTGCCAGACCGTCTGATGGTAGAGGTTCACTTCTATGAGCCATATCAGTTCTGTTTGATGGATAAGGATGAGAATTGGGGTAATATGTATTATTATTGGGGCAAGGATAATAAACTTGCTGGCAGCAACCGTAATACTCCTGACTCTTCTGCTGAGGCATGGGTTGACGCTCAGATGGCTAAGATGAAGGCTAAGTTCGTAGACAAGGGCATCCCTGTTCTTCTTGGTGAGTATGCCGCTACCTTCCGTACATTAGGAGAAGGTGAAAATCAGGAATTGCACGATAAGTCTGTGGCTTACTACGACGAGTATGTTACCAAGGTTGCCAAGGATAATGGTTGTGTGCCTTGCTACTGGGAGACTGGTGACGTGATAGATTGCACCAATGGCGTAGTGAAGAAACAGTATATCTTTGATGCCATCATGAAGGGTGCAAGCCAGGGCAAATACCCATGGTAATAAAAAACGAGATATTAAGTCTTTAGGTTTGATATAAAGTAGGTGTGGGCGCA
>ERZ1026852.1768-NODE-1768-length-11009-cov-8.372010_pt1 | contig 11009 bp, 10 predicted proteins | sample MGYA00380156_ERZ1026852 | MGnify/ENA primary metagenome ERZ1026852 (study PRJEB33269, sample SAMEA4719792) | human gut metagenome | biome: human-associated habitat; feature: organic feature; material: feces | place: Cameroon | collected 2013-10 ...
ATATTATATTTGTAAACAAGAGATATATGAAATGGAAGTTGTGAACATAATTCATGACTTCCTACCACTTATCGAAAGATAAACGAAATAAATATTTATGCGGATTAGAGCAGTGGAAGCTCGTCTGCCTCATAAGCAGAAGGTCAGGAGTTCGAATCTCCTATCCGCAATTTGCCTTATTTATGTATTGTCATATTATTTTTGCAAAAGAAGTAGGTGGTAGGGCTGAAAGAATTTAAAATTGTTAAATTCATATTTCGGTTCTATCATTTACATATGTTGAGCATATAGCACAGTCTGGTAATGCAATGGTCTGCAACACCATAATCGCTGGTTCAAATCCAGTTATGCTCTTTTAAGCACATACAGCAATTTTATTGGATATTACTGCTAATAATAGAACCAATTTGTGCTTAGAGACACAAACAGCTAAATTTTAACAAAAAATATCAAGTTATTAGGATAAAGTGTCTAGTTTAAGGTCTAATAGCATAATGGCTAATGTGCCGGACTGTCTCTCCGGTTATCAGGGTTCGATTCCCTGTTAGATCGTTTTATGATACATTGGACGATTGGCTAAGTTACCACCCTTTCAAGGTGGCGAGACGGGTTCGATTCCCGTATGTATCGCTTTATAGTAACACTGCAGGTTGCTTAAAACGTTTTTTAGTGTTTTGACCGAGAATAAAACATTAGTGATTACAGTATGTGTCACTTGGTTGTAGTTAATCCGAGTAAAAGCTATTTAAGGGCGTATGGTATAATGGTAAAACATCTGACTCCAGATCAGAGGATTAGGGTTCGATTCCTTATGCGTCTGTTTAGGGGGAGTAACCCAGTGGCGAGGGTAGCGGTCTGTAAAACCGTGACAAAGAAACATCGTAGGTTCGAGTCCTACTGGGGCAGTTTATTGGGGTATCACCAAGCGGTAAGGTACTGGAATTTGACTCCAGCATTCGCAGGTTCGAATCCTGCTACCCCAGTTCTGTTATATAGTAAATGTGGTCTTAACGGTGAGATAAATGCAGAATCTTCAAATCCGTGTTTGCTGTTTTGCTGGCATGGCGCAATTGGTAGCGCAACTGACCTGTAATCAGTAGGTTAAGGGTTCGAGTCCCTTTGCCAGCTTTTATTGAGAATGTGGTGTAATGGTAGCATACATGATTTGGGATCATGCGGAGCAGTTCGATTCTGACATTTTCAATTAAGTGCGTGTGGCGTAATTGGCAGGCGCAATAGATTTAAGCTCTATTATCTTAATGATGTGAGGGTTCAAGTCCCTCCACGCATATTTTAATATTTTTTGCCTGGTTGGTGGAATTGGCAGACACGCCAGATTCAAACCCTGGTGGGAAACCGTAAGAGTTCGACTCTCTTACCAGGCATGTAGCACATAGTATTTTTCTATGTGCTTTTTTATTGCTTATTTTTTTATGGATGATTGCTGCAATTGGTAGACAGGCATGACTAAGGATCATGTGTTGAAAAACATTGTGGGTTCGAATCCCACATCATCCACTACCGCTTATATGTGGAAAAAGGAGTTTTTATATGGGACAAACAAAAGCACAGATTGTGAAAAAATCACTGGCTTCTGAAATGTCATTGAATGCTGATGCTAAAATTGGAAAGATTGAAGCTGTTTCAGATGGTCGTGAAGAGTATATTTGTCAAACTTGTGGTAAGTCCTACAAACGGAGAAAGGGAAACTTCTCTCCATCTAAATCTCCTATTTATGCTGGCACTGATGGCTACCTTAATACTTGTAAAAATTGTGTAGATAATCTTTTTACACAGTATACAGAATTTTTTGGTGGAAATGAAGAACGTGCGATTGAACGAATATGTCAATTATTTGATTTTTATTTTAATGAAAGTGCGCTTGCTGCTTCAAAGAAAATCAGTGAAGATCGAAGTAGAATTTCTGTATATATTAGTAAAATCCAATTAAAACCTCATATTGGAAAAACATACAGCGACACATTGTTAGAATCGAAACAAAATACCATAGACTCTATGGATGATACTATGGATTATGGAGAAATGGATTCTATACAATTAAAAAAAGCTGTTAGTGTGTGGGGATTTGGATTTTCACCTGAAGAATATTCTATATTGAATGATATGTTTGATGATTGGAAGTCGAGAGTTGTTGTTGATGGAAAAACAAGAGAAACGCTTGTAAGAGAACTTTGTATCATCAAATTGCAAATGAATTTAGCATTAAAGGACAATTCTGTAGATCTCTATACTAAGCTGATGAAAACTTATCAGGACACTATGAAGTCTGCAAACCTTCAACCACTTCAAGAAGATGCAAACGATAAAAATGGTGAAAAGCCAATTGGTGTTATGATTAAAATGTTTGAGAATGAACGTCCTATACAAAAATGCAGACCTGAATGGGAAGATGTAGATGGTATCGTAAGATACATTACAGTATACTTTTTGGGGCATTTATGTAAGATGCTAAAAATAAATAATCGCTACTCTTCTCTTTATGAAGAAGAAATGGCAAAATACAGGGTTGAAATTCCAGAATTGGAAGAAGCCGATGATGAAGATGTATTTAATTACATTCTTAATAGTGGCGGTGAGTAAATGGCTCAACCCGAAACTTCATTAAAAGACTCTAAATATAAAAAAATCATGGATGGTCTGGATGTATGGACTGCTTATTATAGAGCAAATCCAGTAAGATTCTTAATTGATTACTTTGGTATGGAATGGATTCGTCCATTTCAGCAAGTAATGATTACATTTATGTTCAGATTTACATATTTTATGACTATTGCGAGTCGAGGCATGGGTAAATCTATGATTGTTGCTGCATTTTTATGTGCGTATTGTACTCTCTATCCGGGTGTGCAAGTATGTATTGCAGCGGGACAACGTGGACAGTCCATCAACGTTTTGAATAAAATTGTTGAAGAGTTCATGCCGAAATCTCCTAATCTTAGGAATGAAATAGCCAAGGTAAATACTTCGCCAGCAGAGGGTTTTATACATTGGAAAAATGGATCTATCATTAAAGTCGTAACGGCAAGTGATTCTGCCCGTTCTGCCAGAGCGAATATAATCATTATGGATGAGTTCCGTATGATTGATAAAGGCGTTTTGGATAAGGTATTAAGAAAGTTCAAAGCCGGACAGCGTAGACCTGGATTTTATGATCGTCCAGAATACAGTGATAAGGTCAAAGAGAATAAAAAGAAATATCCAAAAGAACCAAATAAAGAGATTTATCTTAGTAGTGCATACTATAAGTATCATTGGTCATGGGCTAAATTTAAAGCATTCTTTAATTCCATGATTAAAGGTGAAAGCTATATGGTGGTTGGATTCCCGTATCAACTTCCTGTATCTGAGGGATATTACCCAGAAGAACAGATTCGTGAAGAGATGCAAGAGGACGACTTCGATAGTATTGCTTGGTCAATGGAAATGGATTCCTTATTCTTTGGAAGTTCCGAAAAGGCTTTCTATAGTTTTGAATCTATTGACAGAATCAGAAAAATTCAAAGGGCAATTTATCCAAAACCTTATTATGCTTTTCTGAATGATTCTAAATATAAATTTGAACCAAAGAAAAACGGAGAAATCCGTTTGCTTGCAATGGATATTGCAACTCAGGGTGGATCAAAAAATGATGCTACCTGTTTCGTAGTTATGCAACTTATTCCAGCAACAAATAATCAGTATATTCGAAATGTAGTGTATGTCACAACACTAGATGGGGGACATACTTTCGATCAGGCTTTAAAAGCCAGAAGATTATTTGATGATTTTGAATGTGACTATATAATTGTTGATACAAATGGTGTCGGAATCGGTGTATATGACAATCTTGTTATTGAACAGGTTGACGATGACCGTAATACTGTATACCCGGCATGGACATGTATTAATGACAAGGGAATGGCAGAAAGGTGCAAAGAACCTGATGCTCCTGAAATTATATACAGTGTAAAAGCTACTGCAAAATTCAATTCCGAAGCTGCAGTATATCTTAGAGACTGTATAAAACGTGGTAAGTTAAGACTTCTTATTAATGAGGTTGATGCAACTGATATATTGAACAGAAGTAAAGCTTATCAAAACTTATTGGTTGAAGAACAAGTTCTGTTCCAAGAACCTTTTTATCAAACAACTGCTATGATTAATGAGATGATAAATCTTGATTATACTCAAACAGATGGGAAAATAAAGGTTATGGAAGCGTCCGGAATGAGAAAGGATAGATACTCTGCTATCTCCTATGCTAACCATATTGCAAATGAACTTGAAAGAGACATGCGTAATATTGAGGACGAATATGGATTTGCAACCTTTATAAATTGATAGGAGGTATTGGAAATTGCCAGAACAGAACAATATGACCATTAAAAATGGCAATAAGCCAAATGGTAAACGAAGAAAGAATTACGTACAAAAAAAATCTACAAACAATAATGTAGAAACTAATGCTTTTGCGTATAATACTACTCTTCCATATGTATATTCTGTGTTGGGTGATTATCTTGATTCATCTCCTAACAGTATTAGGGAAATTCGTGAATATGCGAAAAATCCGCAATACTATAATAAGGAATTAAGAAATTTAGCATGGTGGGCGTACAACACCAATGGAAGTGTTAAAGCTGCTGTAAACTATATATGTTCTATGCATACACTTGATAAAGTAATTGTATGCAAAAGTCGAAGAAATAAACAACAACGCCCTAGAAATTTTGAAAGTAACCGTCTTAAAATGTTGTCTGTGTTGGACAAAATAAATTATAAGCAGCATATAAGAGATAATTTGATGAAGAATGCGAATGACGGTACTGCATTCTTCTATTTTGAAACTGGGAAACGCCCAGTCAATAATGCTAAATTCTTATCTGATTATGATATTGCAAATATTGTGGAGATTAACGAATTAGGATTAGATGTTTCCATTATTACACTTCCGGTAGATTGGTGTAGGATTTGTGGTAGGATAAGCAACCGATATCGTTGTGTTTTTGATCTGAGGTATTTCCAACAATTTACAGAAAAAGAAAGAAAAGCCAGGTTACAAGCTATGCCAAAAGAAATTCGTGATGGTTGGCAGAAATATGATAATCATAATATTAATACCCCTTGGCTTGTGTTGGATGATACAAAGACAATTATTACCAAAGTAAATGCTGCAATTAATCAGCCGTGGGGAGTTCCTATGGCAGTAACTGCATTTGATGACATATTATATGCTGAGTATTTTATAAACACCAAACGTACTGTGTTGGATAATATAAATAATCAAATTGTATATATGACATTTCCGGAAGGAAAAGAAAAAGGAACATCGTCTTTATCAAAAGATCAACAAAAAGATCAACATGAAAAGGTAAAAGATGCTGTAATTAATCGTAAGAGTCAATCTGGTATATCATTCTTTTCTCTTGCCAGCGGGACAAAACTTGACAAAATGGAAGTTGACATTGGAATTTTTGATGAAAAAAATGAAGCGTCTATAAAAAATAATGTTCCGGCAGATTTAGGTATAAGTTCTGCCAGTCTTGATGGTAATACAAAAGGAAATTATGCAACGGCATCACTCAATCTTGAGTTGGTTGCCAGTCATGTTTATACATGGATTGAAAACTTTATGTCTGAACTCAATAAATGTATAAATGCAAATGTTATTAAAGATCCATCATGTGTTGTAGATTGCTATATTCTCCCTACTACATTTTCTAACAGAGATAAGCAAGTACAATATATGAAAGACTTATACTCAAATGGTAAAGGTTCTTTGTTGGCATGGATTAGTGCAACAGGGTTTGACGCTGATGCATATGTTTCATTGCTTGATTATGAACTTGAAACAGATATGGAAAACAAATATCCTGTTCATGCTACATCATATACTATGAGTGGAAAAGATAATGAATCCGGAGATAAAGGTGGAAGAACTCCGGTAGATAATCCAACGAATGAAAATACAATACAATCAAAATCTTCTGGTTCTAATTCCAACCCTAAACCAAGTACAGAATGAGAAAGGAAGATTATGTGTAGATGGTAGGAACAACTACTATTAAATACAAGTCTGTTTTTGTTCCTGGAATTGCAAGAAGATTGTTGAAAATGGGACATCCTATATATGACATTAAGCCAAAAAAGGAAAACCCAGATGCATCTATCTTCATTTTTGCAGAGACAGAAGAATTTAAAAATGACTTTGTATCTGTCAAGGGTATGTTAGATAAAAACACACCTAAAGATATATTTTAAATAAAAATAGTTATTCTTTAAATGGGACACTTACTTGGTGTTCTTTTTTATTGAAATAAATAAACACAAAGGTGGTAAATAAAATGGAAATTCAAGAAAGAATCTTAGAAATTTCGCAAGCCACCAATCCAAATGGTCGAAGAAAAGTAAAATTTGCATTGCATGAAATTTATCCAGATAGAACTCACTGGAATAGAAACGGTATAACTTACTTGGAGCAGTACACCCGCGATAATGCGGATAGTGTAAAAGGTATGCCACTGTGCGCTGAGTTCCTTGATGACGATAAAGATGTACCTTACGGACACGGATTGACTGGACATATAAAAAACATGCCAGTATTCGAGGATTCTGTCCAAGTGGGTTCATTTGAAGATTGGAGTATCGAAGATATTGAAATAGATGGTGAAACACATAGATGTTTATGCGCCACAGGATATATTAATGAAGGAAGATATCCAAAATTCGTAAAATGGATTGAAGATCAGCTCGCAAATGGAAAGAAACTTCGCGGCAGTGTCGAATTTGTTGGCACAAAAGACAATGATGGCGAAATAATTTATGATGGTGGTTGGAAAGAACAAGGTCGTGTTCCTATGATTTATGATTATAGTGGATATTGCATTCTGTCCATAAAACCTTCAGATCCATCGGCAATATTGATTGAACTTAATCAATTCAAAAATAATTTGGAGGATGTCGAAATGAATGAAGAATTAAATAAAGCCCTTTCTGATTTAAAGGCTGATATGATTACTGCTTTTAAAGACACAAGAAAGGCTGAAGTGAATGAACAGGTTTCTTCTCTTGAAACAAAAGTGACTGAGTTAAACTCTAAAATTACTGAACTCTGTTCTACTATTGAAGAAAAGGATAAAGAAATCGAAGAATTAAATAAAAAATGTAAAGAAGCAAATGCTGAGATTGAAAAGAAGGAAGAAGAAGTAAATTCTAAGGTAGAAGAACTTAATTCCACAATCGCAGAAAAGGATGCTGAACTTAGTGAAATGAAGAAAGAAAAGAAAGTAGCTGAACTTAATCAGGCACTCTCTCACTTCTCAGATGAAGAAAGAAATTTCGCTAAAGAAGAAATTGATGCTTTCAATGAAGATCCTTTCTCCGTCGAAATTAATTCAATTACAACAAAAATTGAGGCTGCTTCTTATAGAAAAATGCGTGAAGATCAAAAAGCTAAAAATTCTGAAATAAATTCAATGAAAGATGAATTTGATGGAATTATTTCAGCAATTGATCCGATTGTAAAAAGTGATTCTACAATCGAAGATTTTGATGATTGCTTCGCCTAAGACAGCATAAATAAATGGAGGAAATTAACAATGTTAAAATTTAGAGAAATTGGTACATATAAAAATGCCGTAAACATTGGTTATCTTACTGCAGATGTAGTTTTGAAAAATGGTAATGTAGTAACTTATGACCTGGCAAAGAAAAAAGCTGCTCTTCCTAAAACTGGAAAGGAAAGTGGACTTGCTATTGTAATTAATACAATTGATAAACCAGAAATCAGTGAACCAAATGCATTTACAATTGAAATTGGTGAAAATCCGCGTATTTTCACACTTGAATCATTAAAAGATAGAGTTATTGATATGGATATGGATCAGGTTACTGGTACTTATGCAGATATTAAAGAGGGAGATTTCCTTGTCGCTGATACAACAGGAAAATTAAAAGTTGTAAAGGCAGCGTCTGGTGTAACTGATTACAAGGAATATCTCAAGGTAATTGAGAAAACAACATATAATGCCGAAGGTCTGGCAGCAGTTGTTGTGATTGCCTAAGTTGCAATAAATAATTGGAGGAACTAAATAATGAGTAAGAATATTTTAGAATTAAACACTTCTATGGATATGGCTAACACATCAAAAGATAACGTTACCATTAAAGATGAAGTTAAATTTAGACAGATGGTAGAAATCTGTTCTGCTCTTTTTGCCGGAACTGATGTTGACAAATTCGGAAAACAAAAAGACGCAGTTGTAAAGAAACTTATGTCTCTCGCAGATTCTGCACAATATGGTGATACAAAAGCCAGAGCAGAAATCAACACAATCGTAAAATTTATGATTGAGCCAAAACTGCTTGAAGCTATGAAGGTATTCGATTTCCTTGGAAATTACCATGAACTTGCATACCATGAACAACCAAAAGTAAGAACTTACAACTATGAAAACCTTGATGCTCGTCTGCAGGCTGCTAATTCTGATGTAAGTTTCGCTGGACGTAATTGGATGGAATACCCAGTAATGACAAGAACTGTCTCTGCTGGTATGGCTATCGACTATCGTGAACTTGCTTCTGGTAACTTCGATGGTTCTGTTGCGGAAGAAGCAGCCCAGGTTCAGATTGACATGAACAATAAAGCTGTTGCCTATGTTCTTGGAATTATGAAAAATTCCCTTGCAAACAACACAAAATACGTAAAGAATTATGCTACATATTCTGGAAATGCTCCTACACAGGCGCAAGTTGATAGTATGGTTGCTAAAATGCGTAAAATGGGTAAGGTTGCAATTCTCGGTGATTATGGTATTCTTTCAGCAATTTGTGACTGGAATGGTTACAAAACTGTAGGAGATGCAAAGATTCCGTTCTACTCTCCTTCACAGGTTGAAGAAATTGCCAAAGCTGGTCTTAATGGTTTCTATAAAGGATCTACACTTGTTGAGCTTGTAAATCCTTATAATTATACAAAACCGCTTGCAGACAAAACAGGATTCGAGACATATTATGCAGATGATGAACTGTACTTTACTGCTGCTGGCAATAAATCTCCGCTGAATATTTTCAGACGTGGTGGAATTACTACAATGCAGGGTACAGATGTTGAAACTGGTACAATTAAAACTCGTTTCGATATGGAAATTGGTGCTGATGTAACTAAAGGTCGTGAATTTGAAATTGGTATGATGGCTAAAGAAGCCTAAAGCATATCAATTAAACGAAATAAATATTAATGGTGGATGGTTAAGCACTGTCCACCATTATTCATAAGGAGAAAGTTATGGAAAAAGACAATGTAGTTGCAGAGAATATTACAGAAAAAAAACCTGCAAGAACCAAAAGAACAACTACAAAGGCTATAAAAACACGAACCATTGACGATTTGAAACCGTCTGATCGTGTTGAAGTAAGAAATCTTAGAGCTTGGGAACTGAGTTTTGTTCCTAGAGACGGAAATATAGAACAGGTCACAAAAGGAATTATTATTAATCCAAGTCAAAAATCTATGTTTAAATTATCTGAAATTGAAGATCAAGTGAACATTGGCAATGAATTATTCTGCGGAATAGATGGATTAGGTGGACACGCTTCATTACAAATTGCAGATCCTCTTGTTAGAGAATATGTGTTTGGTGAACCGACAAATCCCACTCAACTTACAGTTGAAGCACTTAATGAATTACTTTCTATAGAGTCCAAATCATTATTTAACAAACAGCTTTCTGAGTTGGTCGTTACAAATTCGGAAAAAAGAATGATTGCTATTATGTGTACAAATCATACTTTATATCCAGACGTAAATACCGATGACGCTCCGTCATATAAGATTTCTGCTATTGAAAGAATCTCTGGCATAAAGTTGTCGTAAGTATTTGGAGGTGCGTTAATGACACAATATAATGAGGTTGTTTCTGCATTTGAGTCTATTATCAAATGTAAATACAAACTTTCTGATTCGCTAGTTGAGCAATGGTTTAAAAACGCACTAGGACAATATGAACTTGATCTTGAAAATCTAGGATATGATTCTATAGCTCAAGAATTTATTAGACCATCACAAGACTCTGACTCTTTTGAGCCTGATGGTCGCTTAAAATATAGCGTTGTTATAACATTAGCTGAAATAATGAAGTCTTATTACATGGAACAAGAAGTAAGACGTGTAAATCAACTCAACAATGTCATCGGAAAAGATATTAGTCTTAATGGTACTGGAGATACAAAAAAATATACCAAGGCAGAAGCTGACGCTGTTAATGAAAAAATTGCATATATCAGCGTGAAACAAAAGCCTGCTGCATTAGTGTAGGGGGTGTTTCTGTTGTCTGCTGAGTGGTATTTAATGAATGAGCCACCTATTTATAATGGTGGATTTGAAGGGGACGAATTTTTCTCATATGCTCAACAAGGGTTTCAGGAAATGCTTGATACTACAATGTTGTGCGATAATGTAGAGTTTATAAATAGTGATTTTTCACTTATTGTACCAGGCAAAGCAATCATTCAAAGTGTTACTTCTGATACACAAATTAAAACTGAGGATCGACAGATTTTAGTTCCTATTGGAACACTGCAACGATTTGCATATGTACGATTTGATGGCGACATATGGATTATTGTATCTGAACCAAGCAATAACAAATTTTATGAAAAAGCTATTTTAAAAATATGCTTAAATCATTTGCGTTGGCAGGATGTTGAAACAAAAGAGATTTTCGATTATTGGTATTGGTGCGAAGATATCACAAGATATAGTTCTGGTACTTATCTTGGAAATCTAATCGTGAAATTTGATAAACAATATCATCTAATGATTCCTATGGATAATCATACTCGAAAATTACATGACGGAATGAGATTTATTTTAGAAATATCTGATACCACACCATTAGTATTTAAACTTACAAAATATGATGGAATCACTGGTAATAATAAAAATATAAAATTACTAAATCTTTCATTGACGCAAACTGTGTATGATGAAGATAGGGACAATGCTGATT
>ERZ1026852.1772-NODE-1772-length-10998-cov-7.038107_pt1 | contig 10998 bp, 22 predicted proteins | sample MGYA00380156_ERZ1026852 | MGnify/ENA primary metagenome ERZ1026852 (study PRJEB33269, sample SAMEA4719792) | human gut metagenome | biome: human-associated habitat; feature: organic feature; material: feces | place: Cameroon | collected 2013-10 ...
AATAAGAGGCAAAGAATAAAAAACAGAGCCGTGACACAGTTCTGTTTACACTACCGCTGTAACTACTATATACGGCATCCTTCAAAATAGAACATATCGTAAACAATAAAAGGTTACCCTAATAAGAGTAGCCTTTTTTCATTGGTAGAAGTAGTGTTTAATTCTGTTGCTGATTTTCCTTAGCTTTTATAGCTGCTTTCAATGCTTCTAGTTGTTCATTTGACATATTATTTACTTGTTCCGTTAGCTTCTTTGCATCTGCTTCCTTCTTCTCTCCTTTTACTGCATCAGCCAATATATCTAGGTTAGTTAGGTATAAGTTATACTCTTCTTTTAACTCCTTAATCTTATTGGCTATAGCATCCAAATTTAGAGGGTTGTTGTCAGATACTTCTGCTACATACTTGCCAAAGTATTCATTACGCTCTTTTCTTGCCGTGTTGAATACATCAGCTACATTCTCAAACTCTACTTCTTTACCGTTAATTTTCTGTATCTTCATATTACTTACCTATGCCTTTAGGGTTTGTTAGTGGTATCAAGCACACCAGAGTTATTAATTATTTCTGGGTGCAAAGGTATAGCAAAACTACTATAGTAAGAAATATTCAGACTACTTGCTTAGAGGGTTAAAAACAGTACTTAAATAACACATCTCAAAAAAGTAATGACTGTTATAAGTAGGTACTTCTATACTCTTATACTTCTTAACATAGTTTTTTAGATAGTTCAACTTAGAACCGTCTTCTTTATATTCATCAAAGAAAGATTCATCGTCAGAGATACCTAAGATAAAAATCATTCTGCTTATAAGTAAGCTCTTATCCTTAGAAGCATAGATAGTCTTATCCGCTACCCTATCCTTTAAGAAGTCTTTAAGAAACATATTAAATAGAGCTACTATATATATGGGTGCTTTATGTAGCTTAACTTGACTACAAAAATCGGCATCATCTAATAAAGTACACTTTTGAATATTATTGCTTAAAGCATAGCTAATAAACATCAATGTAGCTCTATTATCTATCTTAACAGACTTCTTACCAACCTTTAAAGATAGCATAAATTTTTCATCACGTTCTGGTACTATTTCATTTAAAAGGTTAATAAGTTGGCTTATCTCTTCCCTAGGAGTAGTAGCATTTATACCATTAGCATAACCTTCTGCTAAATCCTTTAGAAACAAACATAAATGCCAAAACTTTTCACTGTCTAAATGAAAAGCTTTTAATGTATCTTGCACTTCTGTAGTATCAAGATACTTCTGTTTTCGGCTAGTGTCTACATTGTTTCTATAGTACTGTATAGTAGTATCTATTCCGAATTTAGCAGTAATATAATCAAATGAAGAATCATTAGTAACTATCTCCTTTATTTGATTGTGCTGTTCTTCTAAGTTCTTAAATATCTCTTCAATATCCATAATGTCCATTTTTAGGCAAAGATACTAAAAAAGGCTAGTACCTAATAGATACCAGCCTAATTAATTAGTGTTTATCTTCTAAATGTCCTTTTACTACATCTTCTATAAGCTCCTTAACCTTATCCATAGTTTCGCCATGTGCTTCTATAAGCTGATTCTTAAAGTAGATGCTTACACCGAATATAGCACCACCAGCAGTAAAAGCCTAGGCTATATAAATAAGCACACCACTAGTTATAGTCTGAATCAAAGCGAAACTTAAAAAGGCTATTATAATACCACTAGCTATAAGTATCATAGCTGTAGTATATTGGGCTTTATCTTTAAAACCGAGTTCCTTCCAGTTCTCTTTCATTGTTACAAGTTATTTATTATTGTGCATCTCCTAAAGTCATCCAAATATCTTGATTAGTACTACAGTCAGAAGAATAATAGCTACCCATATAGATAAACTTCTCCCAATGAACACTACCGTTTAAGACTACTCGCCAGTTCTTATCTCTATGTCCGTCTATAAATACTGCTTCATACTTACCAGATACATCAGCACTCACATAAGCACTAAATTTTTTATTTCCGAATCCACCATTTATAACCTAGATTGTATAGCCTATAGGCAAACCATAACGTTTACCATCTTCGCCAACAAAGCTAGAAGGTGGTAATAATATCCAAGTGTCCTAATTATTAAAATTAGTGTCTACGGCTGCACTTTCTAAGTAACAGATACCACTATCAGATAAAGGCTTAATCTTATAGGCATACTTATAATTATTGCTTCCGTCATTGATAATTTTTGTACTTACAAAGTTAGTAGGTGTGAATACTGGAGTATAATTATAAAACGGATACCAAACAGCCTTATAATTAGGTATTGTACCATCTAAAGCAGCTACAACCTTCATAGCACTATTACCAAAAGCATCCGTATTATCCCATTTAATACCATTAAAGCCGTGCTGTATAATAGTGTTCTTGTCATTAACATAAAAACACTTATTAGCTCCAGAGTGGCTATACATTCCATCAGTACCTAAGTATGTCATTACTCTTTCAGCCTTCTACATTCTAATGTTTAGAGTGGCAAACATATTTGGATAGTTTACTAATGCAACCTATGTAAATACAGAGCTAAAGACAAATCTATAAGTTCCGTCTTCTGGAATAGAGAATCTTACTGCATCCATAGACAAGTACTAACCGTAATTATTTTGTTTAGTTACTGTGATTTCCTTAGTTTCTTTATCTGTAGCAGTACCATTATTTACTTTCTGCATCTTAATAACAACTTTAGCAGTATTAATAGAAGGTGGGTTATTTGTTCCACTAGAGTTACTTCTCATTTCTGTTAAAGATGCCTTATTTAAGATTACTGCATCATCTTTCTTACATACAATATCCTTACTGCCAAAAGTTAAAGACCAACTACTATTATCAGACTAATTAACAAATCCATTATACTAGTCATAAGTATCATTAGCCATAGCAGTAATATCTGCTATTTCTTTAGGCTATAGATTGATTCTAGGTATTAGTGTATTGTCTACAGCAGTTTCATATACAGTAAGACCATTCTAAGTATCAGTAATATTCAAGTTACCTTTAATAGTAGTCTTATCTGCATTTAAGGTAATACTTCCGCTTTTAATATCAATACCAGTAGATTTGTTTAGTTCATCATATACTTCTGTTTTAATATTGCCAGCAGTCTGTACTATCTTACTTATAGAGTTGTCTGTATATCTCTAGTAGGCTGTAGCTCTACCACCTTTTTCAAGTTTAACACCAGCTATATAAGCATCTGTATTAGGGCTTATTCTAGCTACAATCAAGCTTTTAATACTATCACCAGTCCAGTAAGCAGTCCAAGTAATAATATACTTAGTCCATTCACTAGTAAGCTATATAGTTGTGTGTCCGTCATTTGAAGAAGTAGCAGAACGCCAATCATATCTAAGAGTACCATTAGGCTCTATCCACCCCATAACAGCATAAGGATATAAATAACTAGTTATAGAGCCAGTTCCTTTAGCATAGAAAGACAATGTATAGCTTTGTGAAACATCTAAGCTAACAGCATCATCAAGCCTAACAGCATCAAAAGTATTAACACTAGTGTTTTTAGCGTGTATGCAATCATATACAGAACCATCTGGCAAAGTTTCACTTATAACAGATGTTATTTCTGTACCATTTCTGTCATATAACAAATCCTTAATATCTGTGCTTATAAGGTTAGGATTTATGTCTAATTCTCCTTTAGCCAAAGTCCAAGGTGTTGCTACTTCACCTTCTTCTAACTGGCACCAGTTTACAGCTATAAAAGCAGTGTTAGCCTTACTTTCTTCTAGTGTAATATTATCTTTATAAGGATAAAAATCTATACACATTTCACCAGTGTATTTAGCGGTAAAAGTCTTGCTTACTGTAGTTGGTACTGTAGTCTTTATTCTTCCGTATTCAGTTTGTATTTTCCAATTTGCATCAAAAGCAAATCCTTCTAACCACATTCCGCTATTTATAAGTTCCTAAGTACAATAGCCATTAAAGCTAAATGTGTATTTCTTACCTTTAACTATCTGGGCTGTAAGCCTTCTACCGCCATATTTCTTAGTTACCCTTCTAATGTAAGACCCACTTATTAAATTTCGTCTGTCTTGTGAAGTCTAATCTATTATATTGTTTATATTGCTTACAGTGGATTCAATACGATTAGCTTTCTATGTAATTGTAGAAATATTCTGCGTGTTTGATTCTACTTTGCCAGTTAAGCTATTTATATTGGTTGTATGGCTATCTACTATAGATTCTATGCTGTTAGCCTTCTAAGTAACTGTAGAAATGTTATTTGTGTTTGTCTATACTTTATCAGCTAGTTCTGAAATACTATCCTATACAGTAGTTTTGATGCTATCAGTGATTTCTAAGGCTGCACTAGCAGCAAACTAAACTGGAATAGCCCTAGTATCTTTCACTATACCAGAAGAAACTAGCTAAACTGTTATATACTCTATCTTCTTGCTTTGTTTATGATACCCATACTAATACTTAGCATTTACATAAGAAGGAGATTTTGTATTTACAGATAAGTTTGTGAATGTAGACTCTGTATTAGGCTTGAACCTTACATAGTACCTAGAAGTATCAGCTACAATAGCTATTTCATCAGCACCTATAATATATTTAATATTATACATTAACGATATTCCTAGAGTGCCGTTTTTGTCTACTACAACTAATTCTCTAAGTGGTGATAGCTTGTAATATTCGGCATCCTTACCGTTTATTCCGTTAGCTCCACTAGCACCATCTTTGCCTTCTGCTTTAACACCACTATCTTTATAAGTCTTAGTATCTGAATCCCAAACAAACCAGTTTCCGTTAGCACCTATGTAAGGTGTTCCAGATTCAGCACCATCAATTTTATTATTAATGTAGTCTTCTATAGTCTAGCCGTTTGATACTTCAAAGTTACCGACAAACTTAGCACCGCTAGCATCAAAATAGCTTTTCCTATGTGATTCCAGATTAAAGTCATTGATACCCTAATACTATGCTAATAGTGGTGCTGATAGTCCTTTATCAAGTGAAGAATAAGCTGATATATAAATAGCACTTTGTCTTTTCTTATCATCAGTTCCTCTATAACCTAGCATAGCTATAGTATCTCCTTTTTCTGGGTTTACTGTGCCATCCTTAGTAACTGTAGAGATAACTATATAGTGGTATTTCTTTTCTTCTATATTTACTGGCTGGTTTGTATCAGAAACAGCAGTAACTAAGCTCCAGTAATACTTATTAGATACATTATGGCTAGTACCTTCTTTAGCTTGATTGAATGACATACACAAAGCCTAATCATTCACCTTCCACATATTTTCAGCCTAGTTACCACTTCCATCATCAGCCTACCAGTATAGCTTATATCCGTCTGTTACAGATTCCACTATATCTATATTAAATCCGTTGGCTGGAGTGAATAAAACAGCACCGCCAGCAGCCTTAACTTTGTCTATAACAAGTTCAAAAAAATGTGCTAAACCAGTAACTTCTAAGTTCTTTGTTTTGATAGTGTCGCTGTTAGTAATGTTATTAGATACAACTTCATTTAAATTAGACCATCCTTTAACCTCTATATCTACATTAAAAGTAGCATCACCTCCTACAGTAACATCATCCATAGTAGAAGTACCAGTAACATTTAAATCACCGTTAGCTTTAATATCAGTACCTTCTATAGCTCCATCAAAGGTATACTTATCTTTGCCAGTAAATGAAGTAGTTTTATCTTTAACCGATATAGTAAAATCGCCATCATTAACTACTTGCTTTTCTTCATCTAACTATCTTATTATTATATCTCCTTCTGTCTATATGTTACCACTAGCAGTAATACTACCTACATTTTCTAAGTTTCCAGATATATCTTCTGTGCCATTAAAAGGCTGTCCCCAAATGTTATGAGTATCTAGGCTAGTAGTAACATTCTTACTAAATCCAGATGATGTAACTTTACCATTAGAGTTACTATCTTTAGCTTTAGCAAACGATTGAATATTTATCATACTTCCTTTAGTTTTATGTGTGCGGATGCTTCTTTTAAGTCCTTACTAATAGACTATACAAAGAAGTTTCTTTTTAATACATCAGAATGAAATATATTCTGTATAGATATATCATCCGTATCGTGTAAATCTGTTTCCATTATTAGCTTTGGTTTAGAATAAGCTAGGTAATACTGATTTATATAGTGTTCTTCTGGCTTAGCTGTTTCATTAGTAGTAGCATTATAAATACTTTCTAACGGTGTTCTTGTATTAGTGTTTATTACGGCATTAAGATTAATGCTATTCTTGATTCCTTTCTAAACACATTCAGCACTACTAAGCTAAGTTATAAACTTAAATTCTGTATCGTCTTTCTCATTCACAAACTTATCCGTTTCATTACTCATATAGATTAGGTCGTTATCTTCATTGCTATCATTACCAGCCTAGTCTGAATAAATCTTACATTCAAAATTCTTAATTATAATGTTCTCCAAATGAGCTAGTACAAACTTAGTATTGTTATACCATTTAGTATGTCTAAACCAAGTAGGATGCCTTCTTGTTATATTGTTCCATGTAAGATTAACTGGTCCGAGTATTCTGAATATAACAGCACCAGATAAAGCATCTTCCTTAGTAATTGGTATAGCAGTACCTTCTGCATCCAGATTCATTGTATAGCTAATATTGTTTTGTATAGCAAATTCATCGCCTAAAATCTTATCACCTATTTTAGGGTTTATTCCTAATGAAAAGGTAGTAACCTTATCACCGTCAATTATTGGCTCTTTGCCAATCTCCACCCATTTAAAAGTAGAGTTTCCGTATATGTCTATATTAGTTTCTATAAGTCGTTTATTACCGATAATTAGCTCACATTCCAGAACTGGTAATTTACTAAATTTGTCTGTAGAATCACCTTTAGAAGTATAGTTATACTGTAGCTCATGGTTAGCTTTGTCCTTAGTCCAAGGATGAAGGCTTAAAGCACCTTCAATATAACTAGTCGCTTCGTCAGAAGGTCTAGTTTGATTATACCACTTTCTAGTATAATATCTACCATCCCCATTATTATCACTAGGTACTGTTTTATGCCAGTAGCTACCTTTGTCATAGTTTAGAAGGGTAGAGAATTTATCTGTTTCCTTCTGTATAGGCATTAGGCACATCTTACCACTAAAAACAAGATAGTTTGTAGTAGCATCATCAGTAGGCGAAAAAACACCGCCAGAGCTATTACCTACATACTCTATCATTCCGCTTCTGTTCTGTAAAGTCTAGTCAGAAGGTGAGTGATTCTCTTCTGTATCGTCACCATTGCCATTTATAGAGATAAACAGATAACTACTCATATCAATTTTAGAAGTAGGTGAATTGTCTGTAGTGTCTGGCTTCTTCTCAACACTACCCATCTTAAATAGGCAAGGAATAAGCTAGTTATCCTTTAAATACTTTGGTAGCTTCCATTGATTGATATACATATTGTTTCCAAACTCGCATAAGTCTGTAATATCACCTTTAGGAGTTATAAAGTTCCAATTCTTATTATACATTGCTTGCAAATACCAGTCCACTGTCTTACAGTTACTATATGTAGTCGCTCTATTGTGTATCATATCAAAGAAAGCATTATTAGCCTTAACGCCTTCACCTTCTGAAATGTATTCAGTCATAAACTTCTGCTTGCCATTATAAAGGGATGCTAAGCTATCAGAATCCATAGGACTTTTAATAACATCTTCCTAATCTTCTAACTGACACTTTACTGATATTTGATTATAAACATCAGCCATAGAAATATTAGTATCATTGCTAGAGTGCATTTCGCCAGTCATTTCAACTACTAAAGGATTTATTTTAATATTTGATTGTAGTGTCATATTGTACCAGTTAATCCTTCTGTTCTTAATGCTATTCCAATCAAATATATAATAGTCTAGTCCATCCTATATAATGTGAAGGTTTAGATACTATAGCATCTGTTCTAGTACTTCTTCATTAGTCCAAACATCGTCAGCTTCATTACCAAGTAAATAAAGCTCACTCATACTACAATCTTTAAAAACAGTGCTTTCTTTACCTTTAGCAATACCCTTAGATAGGTCATAGTAAACAATTCCACTAGTTCCATTAACTATATCTATATCTAAAATATCGCCTAGCATCTGGTCTAGCATATCCTTAAAGGTCTTTACCTTCGCATCCTTCTTAGCCTTTAGATAGGTCTTTAAAGTAATATCACCATAGTTATAATACTGTAGTGTTGTTAAAGCATCTGTAGTATTAATTGTAAATTCTTCAAGACCATTTGCAAAAGGCTAGCTGAATGTGTTTGGCTCTACAAATCCAGCATAGATACAAAGGTCTTCTTTATAAATGTTCACCTTTATATTTCTGGAGTTGTTAGCAAATAACTTATCACCTATGTAATCACTAGTTACTAGGTTTATAGTAGCAGACCTTCTTATAATGGTCTAGAAGGTATCATCTATATCAGTTTCTATAGAGATAGGGCTACCACTAAAGTATAGCCCTTTTTCCCCTATAGTTATTTCTTTCGTTTTATCGTTATCGCTTAATATATGTACCGAGTAAAGCACATTATTAACGTCCCTAAAATCACCGTGTATATACATAATTATTTGATTCCAGTTTTAAGTCCAGACTTAGCCTTTACTTTGCTGTAGTTACTAAGTGAACCATATAAATCAGAGCCTTTAATCTTGAAACTTACCTAACCTATTCCAGCACCTCCTATAGCACCAGCACCATTAAGTAAGTTAAACAGTCTAGCCTACTGACTGCCGTTTAATATCATTTCACCAGCATTAACTCTAGCTATTAACTAATCACCGTGAGTAGAAGCACCCTATATTATACCGCCACTAGCAAACTTACCTACAGTAGCGAATATAGACGCAAATGTACCTACTACAGTAGCTACAATGGATGCTATAGCAGCTATGTTAGCCGGAAACGGCAAAGCAGCAGCAGAAGCAGTACCACTAGCCATAGCTTCACCTTCTTTAGCTCCAATCAAAGCCATTATCTAAGGAATAATCTAAGCAGTAGCATTAGCAGTAGTAGCTACAATCTACATTGCAGCAGCAGCTCCTTCTGCACCAGCAGCAGACATTAACTAGCCCATAGCACTAGCAGCGTTTCCTATAGCCTAATATCCTTCTATCTGCTTATCCCTTCTTTCTTCCTATTCTTTCTATCTTTCCTTTTCGGCTTCTTGTGCTGCCTTTTCAGCATCCTCTTTAGCCTTCAAAGGGTTAATAAGTGCTTGTGCTTGTTTCTCTAAGTTATCCTTATCAGTAAGCAGATTAAGCCTTATATCCATTGTTAAATTTTGATTCTATAGCTGTTCGTTTATAGCTGCTATTTGGTTTTGATAGTCTGCTATAGAACCTTCTTCAAACTTAGGCTTTACCTCTTCTGTTTTCTTTAGTTTTTCATCAACAGCAGAAAGTTTATCTTTCCAACTATCAAGCTGCTTAGATACTTCTTCAAATTCGGCTGTATTTGGGTCTAATTGCTTTAACTTAGTAGTAAGGATATTAACGTTATTAGTCATATCCTCTATAGTTACAGCATCCTCTTTAAATACTGGCTGCTCTTTAGTATTACCAGTGTTTTTAGTTGTACCAGTGTTTTTATTTGTAGAAGTCTTTTTTGTAGTACCAAAAGCACCAGACTACTTACCTATTTGAGTAGCTTTTCTTGCTGCTTCTGCCGACTTCTTACCCATTTCTTCCGCTTGCTTTCTAATCTCTCTAGCTTCTGCTTCTTGTGCTTTGATGCCAGTAGTTGTATAGTTTTTAGTATCGTGATACTTTGTATTTCCTACTGCTCTAGCTCTTTGATTGTTTAGGTTTCTTGTGTTAGTTGTAACATCTTGCTTCTGTTTCTTAATGCTAGCTTCTTGCCTTATTGCCTTCTCATATAGTTCTTGCTATATTGCAGCATAAGCAGCTGCTTCTGCTCTAGCATTTAAAGCCTATACAACACTATTTGTATTAGCTACAAAAGCATTTTCAGCAGTTGAAACATTGGTTATATTCAATCCTAAACTTTCAAAGGCTGTAGCATTATTAGTAATAAACTCGTTCTTTTCGTGTTCATTCCTACAGTTCTTCCAGCCATCTCTTAAAGCTAAATACTTGCCAGTTAGATTAGCTGTTTCTGTGCCGAGTTTGTTAGTTAATGTGTCTGCTAATGATTCCGCTTCTGACTTCTGATTTTTAAGCGCATTTGCACTCTTTTCTTCTGCTTCTGTTGCATCATCAGTAAACATAGCATAAGTAGCTAAAGCTCCAGCACCAACTATAATCAAGCCAGTAAAATCGCCTAATAAAGCCTTACTGATAGCCTTAACAGTATTCCAAGCCTAAGTAGCTATTCTATTAACGTTTGTCGCAACAGTATTAGCTGTAGTAGCAGTAGTAGCAACAACAGTAGTTCTAGCGTTTGCCGATTCCCAAAACTGTTTAAGTTTAAGCATTAAGATACTATCCTAATTCAAAACATTTGCAACAGCTTGCACACCATTCAAAATACCTATAGCAGACTAAACTTTAAGAATGGCTTTCTATACTTCTTCGTTCTCACTGCCTAGCATCCCCATAACACCAGTAGCTATAGATGCTGCACCAGCCAAACCCTAGAAGGCTTGAATACCAGCATCCAACATTGCAGTATCAGAAGATAGTAAGCGAATAGCCTAGCTAGCATCCCCAATAGCATCACTATAAGAAGCTGCTTCCGCTGCTACTCTTGCAAATACATCTGTATCGTGTAACCCATCTAGATTCATCTAAGCCATTATTCCCTATAGCTCTCTTAGCCTTCTTCTTAATGGTGCTGTAGAGTTCTGGATTCTTTCAAATCTCTATTCAATTCTTTCAAGTCCACTAGCTGTACTAGTAGTGTCCTATAATTGTTGTCGTATTCCTCTAAGGGTAGAAGAAAGATTATCTCTACCCGTAATATTAACTACGTAATCTCTAGCCATATTAATTG
>ERZ1026852.1782-NODE-1782-length-10960-cov-7.040990_pt1 | contig 10960 bp, 9 predicted proteins | sample MGYA00380156_ERZ1026852 | MGnify/ENA primary metagenome ERZ1026852 (study PRJEB33269, sample SAMEA4719792) | human gut metagenome | biome: human-associated habitat; feature: organic feature; material: feces | place: Cameroon | collected 2013-10 ...
ATATTATATGGATACAAAAAATTTGATATCATTTTTTTTACAAATATTTTAAACTACTATTATAAATTAAGAAAGGACGACAATTATGTTAGACATTAAATTTGTTCGTGAAAATCCAGACGCTGTAAAGGAGAACATCAAGAAAAAGTTTCAGGATGCAAAGCTTCCATTAGTAGATGAAGTGATTGAACTTGATAAGCAGGCAAGAGCCCTTCAGCAGGAAGCTGACGAGCTTCGTGCAAAGAAGAATGCGATTGCAAAGCAGATTGGTGCATTGATGGCACAGGGCAAGAAGGAAGAGGCTGAAGAAGTTAAGAAGGAAGTCGCTAAAAACGCAGCCCGTCTGGCAGAGTTGGAGAACCAGGAACCTCAGGTACGTGAAGAGTTAAAGAAGAAAATGATGGTCATTCCAAACATCATTGATCCGACTGTTCCAATCGGTAAAGATGATTCTGAGAATGTAGAGCTGGAGCGCTTTGGCGAGCCGGTTGTTCCGGATTTTGAGGTTCCTTATCATACAGATATTATGGAGAAGTTAAACGGTATTGATCTTGACAGTGCAAGAAAAGTAGCCGGAAATGGTTTCTACTATCTGATGGGTGACATTGCAAGACTTCATTCTGCTGTTATCAGCTACGCAAGAGATTTCATGATTGACCGTGGATTTACTTACTGTGTACCACCTTTCATGATCCGCAGCAACGTTGTAACCGGTGTTATGAGTTTTGCAGAGATGGATGCCATGATGTATAAGATTGAGGGTGAGGATCTGTATCTGATCGGTACAAGTGAGCATTCTATGATTGGAAAGTTCATCGACACAATGACTCCGGAGGAAGAGCTTCCAAAGACTCTGACAAGCTATTCTCCATGCTTCCGTAAAGAGAAGGGTGCACATGGTATTGAGGAACGTGGTGTTTATCGTATTCACCAGTTTGAGAAGCAGGAAATGATTGTTGTCTGCAAGCCTGAGGATAGCAAGATGTGGTTCGACAAGCTGTGGCAGAATACCGTAGATTTATTCCGTTCTATGGATATTCCGGTTCGTACAATTGAGTGCTGTTCCGGTGATCTGGCAGATTTAAAGGTAAAATCATATGACGTAGAAGCATGGTCTCCACGTCAGAAAAAATATTTTGAGGTTGGCAGCTGTTCAAATCTCGGTGATGCACAGGCACGTCGTCTTGGCATCAAGGTAAAAGGCAAGGATGGAAAATACTTTGCTCATACATTGAACAATACAGTTGTTGCTCCACCTCGTATGTTGATTGCTTTCTTAGAGAACAATCTGAACGAAGATGGAAGCATCAATATTCCAAAGGTGCTTCAGCCATATATGGGTGGTAAAACAAAAATCTGTTAATCCATTCCCCATGTGGAAATATTGGAGGTAGTATGCATACTTATCTACGTGCGATCGGTTTTCGCGAATGTAAAAATAGACAGCAATTGGAAGATATTTATCGTCACACGTTGAATACTCCAAACCGTAAGATTATGACGACAATCAGCATTGATACGTCATTGTTGCAGTTTGAAAAAGATTTTGGTAAGAATTTCGGGCTCTCGCTGGTCGGTGAATATGACATCAAAGGTTCTTTATCCATTGAACATTATTTTCCTTATCTGAAGGGAGACCGGTTCATGCAGTTTGAGAACATCACGATTCAGAAGCAGACCGACAAGGAAAGCTATGCGGGAGTCTGCGAAGATTACCATCTTGGTATGACAATTATCTTCTATGTCATCAATATCGCAGATTATGCAAAATCCAAATGGTTGAACTATTCCAACCGGCAGATCACGAAGGTCAGATTTTCTGCTTTATCTGTAGCTGGAACGATTCTGCTTGGCATGCATCATTCCAAGCACCAGATAGCTGTCGAATCGAAAGGCCGTAACCGCAGAAACCAGTTGCTCGATGCAGCGCGGAACGGTGATACCGACGCAATGGAACAACTAACCTATGACGAAATGAACACCTACACCTCGATTTCTTCCAGAGTCATCAAGGAAGATGTTCTTTCGATCATCGATACAAGCTTTATGCCATGTGGCGTGGAATGTGATCATTACATGGTTATCGGAAATATCTATGCAGTGGAGAAACTGCAAAATATATATAGCAAAGAGATTGTCTACAATTTGCTGATTGAAGCAAATGGACTGATGATCAATGTCGGCATCAATGAAGCAGATTTACAGGGAGAACCAAAAGTTGGCAGACGGTTCCGCGGAGAAATCTGGTTACAGGGTGTCGTAACAATATAATATACTTATAGGAAGGAGATTTTATGTATCTCGTATTTGACGTAGGTGGAACTTTTGTAAAATATGCCTGGATGAATATAGACGGTGATATTCAGGAAAAAGGGAAATTTCCAACCCCGACCAGGGAAGGAGAATCTGTACCGGAATTCGTGGAATCTCTCGGACAGATTTATGACAAATACAAGGGGCATGGCGTAGAAGGAATTGCACTTTCTTTACCAGGATTGATTGATGCAGAAAATGGTATCATCCGAAATGGCGGTGGCATCAAATATTTAAAGGATGCACACTTGGCAGAACTGCTCGGTGCGCGCTGTGATGGGGTGAAGATTTCCATGGAAAACGATGGAAAATGTGCAGCCCTTGCTGAAGTATGGATGGGAAATGCAAAAGGCTGTAAAAACGCTGCTGTCGTTATCCTTGGAACCGGTATCGGTGGTGGTATTGTTATCAACGGTCATGTGCATCGAGGAAAAGATTTATCTGCCGGAGAACTCTCTTATTTCTTCGCAGATACCCTGACAAGAAAAGATGTGGATAAAATATTTGATATTGATGCAATCAGCGATATGGAAGAAGAATATGAGAAACTTCCTTATCTTTGGTCTACATCATACTCTACACGCGCTTTTTGTTATCAGGTTGCAACGGCAAAAGGCATCAACCCAAAAGAATTCAACGGGGAACTCCTTTATAAGATGGCAGAGGAAGGGGATCCGGTTGTCCTTGACATGTTAGAAGATTTTTATTTTACAACTGCAAAATATCTGTTCAACATATTTGCAATAGTTGATCCGGATATTATCTTACTTGGTGGTGGAATCAGCGCACAGCCTGCATTCGTAGAAGGTGTGAAACGCTATGTAGAAAAATTAAAATCCATCAGCATGATTACGAATTTTATCAAGGTTGATGTATGTAAGTTTGGAAATGATTCGAATCTGCTCGGTGCCCTTTACAGCTTCCGACAGATGTATCTGGAAAATTAAGCAAAAAAAAATGTTCCCGAGGCGATTCGAACGCCCGACCTACCGCTTAGGAGGCGGTTGCTCTATCCTGCTGAGCTACGGAAACAAATCGTTATCTATTTTATAATATTTTTGATAGGAGGTCAATATCCATGATTTTAAAAAATTTAAAACCAATGCCAAAAGATTTTCTGTGGGGTGCGTCTACCAGTGCATATCAGGTAGAGGGTGCGAACCTGACACATGGAAAAGGACCAAGTGTACAAGATATCAAGAAGGTACCGGAAGGCACAAGTGAATTGGATGTATGTGCTGATTTTTATCATCACTACAAAGAAGATATCGCATTGATGGCAGAGATGGGATTTAAGACATTCCGTTTTTCTGTTGCATGGACACGTATTCTTCCGGAAGGAACCGGTGCTGTCAATCAGGAAGGTATCGATTTCTATAACAATGTCATTGACGAATGTCTGAAATACAATATTGAGCCACTCGTTACGATGTTCCATTTTGATCTTCCTGCAGCCCTTGAGAAGAAGGGTGGATGGTCAAGAAGAGAGAGTGTCGATGAGTTCGTGAATTTTGCAAAGATTCTCTACGAAAACTATGGTGATCGTGTAAAATACTGGCTGACCATCAATGAGCAGAATGTATTAACCTTAAATGGTGAAGTAATCGGCACCTGTGATTTAAAGGGAGTCGATAATAAATACAAAAAACTGTATCAGGAAAATCACCACATGCTGCTTGCACAGGCAAAGGCTATGGCTCTGTGTCATGAGATGGTTTCTGGCGGAAAGATTGGTCCTGCGCCAAATATTTCCCTTGTCTATCCGGCAAGCTGTAAGCCAAAGGATGTATTGGCTGCACAAAATTTAAATGCAATCCGTAACTGGCTGTATCTTGATATGGCTGTTTTCGGTCGTTACAACAATCTTGTGTGGACATTCTTAGAGGAACACGATGCAACACCTGTTATCGAAGATGGTGATATGGACATCATGGCAAGTGCACACCCTGACTTCATCGGCTTTAACTATTATTCTACGGCAACTGTAGAATGGAATGATGGAACGAAACCAGCAGGCAGAGGTGACCAGCAGATCAGTGGTGATGAACCTGGCGTATTTAAAGCATATCCAAATCCAAACCTGCTTCGTACAGAGTTTGGTTGGGAGATTGACCCGGATGGTTTCCGTGCAACGATGCGTGAGATTTATAGCCGTTATCATCTGCCAATGATCGTCACAGAGAATGGTCTTGGCGCTTATGATAAGCTCACAGAAGATGGCAAGGTACATGATCCGTATCGTATTGAATACTTGAGAAAGCATATCGAACAGATCAAGCTTGCATGCTCTGAAGGCGTAGAGATGATGGGATATTGTCCATGGTCAGCCATTGACCTTGTATCAACCCATGAAGGTGTTGTAAAGCGTTATGGTTTTATCTATGTAAACCGTGATGAATTCGACCTGAAGGATCTGGCAAGATATAAGAAGGATTCCTTCTACTGGTACAAGAAGGTTATCGAAACAAACGGAGAAGATCTGACAGACTAATCCGGTTTATATGTAGAACGGAGGGTGTTACATGAACCGTAAATCAAGTACAACTCTTACAATCAGTGCTGTCGCTTTTATAGCGGCACTGCTGATTGACTTATATTTAATATTGGTATATCCTTCCATGATTCAGGTTATCATCGCAGTCTCTCTGATTGTAGTCGTTGATACTTATTTCTTAGTGGATGGGATTCTTGCAAAGATTGATGAAATCGCAAACCTGAACCTCGACAAGCAGAACGAGCTTACCAAGGTAGAAAAAGGTATCTACTCAGTTGCAAAAAGAGAAGAGATTTCCCGTACCCAGAGTATGTCCGCCATCCTTGATATGATGTTGGAGATGAAAGACGAAAATTCAAAACTGTTATCTGAGATCAAGGATGATAATTCAAAACACATGAAAGATTTCATGGAGCAGGATAAACTGATGACAAAGATTCAGTTGAAGAAGGATGTAGACAATACCGACCGTGTGGTAAGCAGCACGGAAAAGATGGCCGTTTTGATTACAAAAATGGCAACCGCAAATTCACGTTCTTCCAATGAGACCATTGAGATTCTCAATGATATCTGTAAAGAACTGGAACAGCGTAACGGAAAAACAGAGAAAGAGAATGACTATTCTCATCTTCATATAATGGATAAGGCAGAATAAACATGAACTATATCATATTTGATTTGGAATGGAACCAGTGCTGTGGTGGCAGAGATATGGAGAATCCACGCATGCCATTTGAAATCATAGAAATCGGTGCAGTAAAACTGGACAAAAAATTTAATATTATCGACTCATATTCCAGTATTATAAAACCAAAGCTCTACAAGAAACTGCAGCCACATATCAAGACGATTTTAAATTATGATGAATCCACACTCCGGAAGGGACGACCATTCGATATGGTGTATCGTGAATTTATCAAATGGTGTGGACAGGATTATATTTTTGGCACGTGGGGTTCAATGGACTTGAATATATTGCAGACAAACATGGACTACTACTACTTAAAGCCAATGCCTGTGCCATTAAAGTTTTATAATATACAGCAGATTTATGCGGATATGTATGACGAAGACGGAAAAATCGTAAAGCTGAAAAAAGCGGTCGAACATCTGAAGATAGAAGTTGAAGAAGATAAGCCTTTTCACAGTGCAGTCAATGATGCTTATTATACCGGACTTGTGTTAAAAGCGATGTCTCCAAGAGATCTGGCAGACCGGTATTGTTACGATATCTATAACAACCCGAAAGACAAAAAAGATGAGATTATCTCCCATCACAAGCATTATTTAGAGCATATATCCAGAGAATACCATTGCAAGGAGGAAGCAATTTCAGATGTAGAACTTATGGTTCCGATCTGCTATCGCTGTGGAAAGAAATTAGCACCAAAGGTAAAATGGTTTGCCAATACTCCAAACTCCTATACCTGTGTTGGAAAATGCTGGCATCACGGATTGGTAAGCGGCAAGATTCGATTCAAACAATCGAGAAACAACAATATATTTGTCATTAAAACAATGCTTCCTACCGATAAAAAAGGTCTGGAAGCAATAAAAGAACGACAGGATGAACTCCGGATAAGACGTCAGACAAAGCGTCATAATTAAAACAACCCCTTGGCTTGTTAGCCGAGGGGTTGTTTGCTTGCAGTTCCTGCTTTCCGTGGATATGCCTTTGGCGTCTGTTTTTCTTTTCTGATAAACACAAAACTCCTGCTGATATCCGAATCAGGAAGTATAAGCTTTTCTACTTTTTCAATCTTACCACCGAGAATATGGATTGCCTTTTTTCCCTGTATGATTTCTTCCTCTACCGTTCCGGTCTTATACGGGATAAAATATCCACCAGCCTTCACAAATGGAATACAATACTCTGAAAGCACTGCCATATTTGCGACGGCACGTGAAACTACAAAATCATATTTCTCACGCATTGCCTTATCTCTGGCACCTTCCTCTGCACGTCCATGTACCGCTGATGTCTCATTCAGATTTAACTCATCAATCACTTCCTGTAAGAATTTAATACGTTTGTTCAAAGAATCAAACAACGTTACCTGCAGATTTGGAAATGCGATTTTTAATGGAATACCCGGAAATCCCGCACCCGTTCCAACATCAATAATCTTATATTTTTTTTTCCACAGCTTCACATATCCAGCAAGTGCAAGACTGTCAATAAAATGCTTGAGTATTACTTCTTCCCGCTCTGTGATAGCAGTCAGATTCATGACCTTATTTTTCTCAATCAGCATGTCATAATACTGTTCAAACTGCGCAAGCTGTGCATCAGTTAAAAGCACTTGTCCTTCTGTAATTTGTTCTACATATGTTCTTACTTTTTCCATATTCTATATTCCTATGCCTGTTTCTTTGTCTCCAGATAAATCATCAACACCGACACATCTGCCGGTGATACACCGGAGATACGGGATGCCTGTCCAAGCGAAGCCGGTCGGATATTCGATAACTTCTGTCTGGCTTCTTTTCGAAGATTAGCAACATCTTCATAATTGATATCTTCCGGAATCTGCTTTTTCTCCATCTTCTGAAAATGTTCTACCTGTTGCTTCTGACGACTAATATAACCATCGTATTTGATTGCAATGTTGATTTGTTCTACAACTTCATCATCCAGAACAATCTCATCTGTCGTATCAATGCCAAGCAATGCCCTGTATGCTTCCTGCCTGCCAGTATCCAATTCATCCAGTGCTTCATAAGAAAGCTCCGGTCTGCGGATAAGCTCTGCCAATGTTGCAGCTGTTCCAAGAGAAGAACTTCCATATTTTGACAGAAATTCCTGTACATGCTTATTTGCACCAACTGATATTTCATTCATACGTGCAATTTCCGCATCAATCTGTCTGCGTTTCTCACAGAACTTTTCATAACGTGCTTCATTGATCAAACCAATTTCATGTCCGATATCTGTCAATCGCAGATCCGCATTATCCTGCCGTAAAAGCAGTCGATATTCTGCACGGCTTGTCATCATACGATAGGGTTCCTGTGTCTCCTTCGTTACAAGATCATCAATCAAAACACCGATATATGCCTGCGAACGATCTAAAATCACCGGTGGTTTGTTCTGTAGCTTCCGTGCTGCATTGATACCTGCCATGATACCCTGTGCGGCCGCTTCCTCATACCCGGAACTGCCATTAATCTGTCCGGCACTGAACAGTCCATCCATATCTTTAAATTCCAGATTTGCTTTCAAATTCGTTGCATCAATACAATCATATTCAATCGCATATGCATTCCGGACAATTGCTACATGCTCCAATCCCGGTACTGTATGAATCATCGCATACTGCACATCCTCCGGCAGGGATGAAGACATACCACCCATATACATCTCATTTGTAAATTCGCCTTCCGGCTCAATAAACAACTGATGTCGGTCTTTGTCCGGAAACTTCATGACCTTATCTTCGATAGAAGGACAATATCTTGGTCCTGTTCCCTCGATAAATCCAGAGAAGAGTGGAGAACGGTCAATATTATCCTTAATAATTTTATGTGTTTCTTCGTTCGTATAAGTCAGCCAGCAGGAAATCTGATCCCGCTTGATATCTTCCTCTTTATTCGTAAATGAAAATGGAACGATATGCTCATCACCTTTTTGTTCTGTCATCTTCGAAAAATCGATCGTCTTTTTATCAAGACGTGCAGGAGTACCTGTCTTAAACCGACGAATAAAGATACCTGCATCCCGCATGGAATCAGACAAGTGATTTGCTGCTGAAAGACCATTTGGACCCGTATAATTTACTACATCACCATAGATGCATCTTGCCTTCAGATACGTTCCGGTACATAAGATAACTGCCTTTGCATGATACACTGCACCCGAATACATACGAACACCACAAATGATCTTCTGATCTTTCATTTCATCCGTAATTTTCGTATCATATAGAAGCTCTGCAACCTCTCCCTGACGAAGTGTGAGATGTTCCTGATTCTGAAGAGTGAGCCTCATTTGTTTTGTATATTCGCCTTTGTCTGCCTGTGCCCGCAGAGAATGTACAGCAGGGCCTTTCGATACGTTCAGCATCTTACTCTGAATATAGGTCTTGTCAATATTTTTACCCATCTCACCACCTAAGGCATCGATTTCACGTACCAGATGTCCTTTGGAGCTTCCGCCGACATTCGGGTTGCATGGCATTAAGGCAACGCTGTCCATGCTGATTGTGAACAGGATGGTTTCAAGACCAAGTCGAGATGCAGCAAGCGCAGCTTCACAGCCCGCATGCCCGGCACCAACGACGATAATATCATATTCTTCCTCTATATATTTTTTCTCCATAACTTTAAGATTCCTTTTTCTAAACGATTTTCATGATTTACTTTTTTCATAGAAATAATATAAGAATACACAATTTCACGCAGACGCGCTCTCGCTCACTTCCACACGCAGCGGACACTAAACTCACAGTGATACATCACTGTTCGTTAAGTGCCGGCGTGTTCCAATGGTCTGCGTTAAAATTGGTATATCTTATATTATTTCATCTACATTATGAATCATGAAAATCGTTTATCTACATATTCAACTTTAACTAAATAATTATACCTTGTTGAATAAAAAAAGAAAAGGTATAATAGAGGAAATTATGATTTTCCCGTATGTTGGTGCACTACATGCGGGTACCTTATTGAAAGAAAGGTGTTTGATTATGGGAGAGACGATTGCTGCGATTGCAACCGGGATGGGAGATTCCGGTATAGGAATTATTCGGATCAGTGGAGATACCGCATTACAGATTGTAAATCAGGTATTTCAACCGGTAAATAAGAAAAAAACAATTTTGAATATGGAAAGCTATACCGCCGCTTACGGAAAGATTATCTACGAAAATGAAATCTATGATGAAGCAGTTGCACTCGTCATGCGCGCCCCAAAGACATACACGACCGAAGATGTGGTAGAATTAGATTGTCATGGTGGTATCACCGTATTAAAGCGTGTCTTAGATCTTGTGATCCGGCTTGGTGCAAGACCAGCGGAACCAGGCGAATTTACGAAACGTGCATTCTTAGGTGGACGAATTGATATGTCACAGGCAGAATCCGTCATGGATCTGATTCATGCAAAAAATAATATGGCAGCAAAATCATCCCTGCTCCAGCTTCGTGGTGAATTAAAGACCATAATTACAGACCTGCGTGATACTTTACTTTATAACATTGCATACATCGAATCAGCCCTAGATGACCCCGAAAATTATTCCTTAGATAACTTTCCACAGCAATTACACACCACTGTGGATAACATGTTGATAACTGTGAATCATTTACTGTCAACCAGCGAAAATGGACGTATTATCAAAGAGGGAATCCGTACAGTTATTGTTGGACGTCCGAATGCAGGTAAATCCTCCGTTTTGAACATGCTGTTAGGCGAGGAACGTGCGATTGTCACAGAGGTTGCCGGCACAACAAGAGATACGCTGGAAGAACTGGTTAATATCGACGGAATTACGCTAAATATCGTAGATACAGCGGGTATTCATGATACGGAAGATATCGTAGAAAAAATCGGTGTAACAAAAGCTATGACAACAATTTCTGACGCGGATCTAATCCTTTATATCGTCGATGGAACGTGCGCTTTAAATGATGATGATTACCACATTATGGATGCTTTACAGGGCAAAAAAGTCATCACTTTGATCAATAAAAACGATCAGAATCTGATTGTGGATAAGTTGGGGATAACTTCAAAATTAGAGACTAAAATCTTGGAAATATCAGCCAAAGAAGGCACTGGCAAAGAACAACTTCATGACCTGTTAAAGTCCATGTTCTTCAACCAGGATATTACCTATAACGATGAACTCTACATCACCAATCTGCGTCATAAATCATTGCTCTATGACACAAGAGAAAGCTTAAGCAAAGTCTTAGAAAGTATCGATATGGGAATGGGAGAGGACTTCTTCACAATTGATCTGATGTCCGCCTACACAAGCCTCGGCAAGATCATTGGCGAAGAACTTGAAGACGATCTCGTCAACAAGATATTCGCCGAATTCTGCATGGGTAAGTAAAGGACACTTATTTTGCAGAAGAAAATTATAATATAAAAAATATATTCATAAAGTAAATATTAAAAATTCAATTATATTCTTAGCGTAAATT
>ERZ1026852.1784-NODE-1784-length-10956-cov-45.976424_pt1 | contig 10956 bp, 5 predicted proteins | sample MGYA00380156_ERZ1026852 | MGnify/ENA primary metagenome ERZ1026852 (study PRJEB33269, sample SAMEA4719792) | human gut metagenome | biome: human-associated habitat; feature: organic feature; material: feces | place: Cameroon | collected 2013-10 ...
TTTCTATGACCAGTCTAGACTGGTTCGCATAGACCATGTTGACAATTTCAATGAGTTTATTAATTTTACTCGAAATCAGGCATCTCAGGATGATGTCTGTGAGGCTGATTTCGAGGAGGTGGATGAAGAGTATCCTGATGCGGAAGATAAGTCTAAGGAGGAGGTAGCGAAGGTTGCGGTCCCCCAAGAGCTTTCTACGCCCCAAGGGATTGACTGGCTTCATAAAATGCAGGATGCAGGAGTGTTGAATGAGAACTACCAGCCTGCTTCTCGACTGACTGTTGCTCAGATGGGTTGCCTTGTCATGAAGGCTCAGTATGAGCTGAATCTTTCTTCCTGCTGGAAAGATTTTTCCTTGTTGTGGAACATTAATAGAGAGAAGTTGAGAATGGGGTTTGCGAATGGTCAGAATACCAAGCAAACTATTGAATATAACAAGAAGATTAGCAAGTACTGGAACTAGTACGCTGTACTACTCCGTACTATTTTTATTTAGAAATATCGCAGTACTTTTGCCCCAGATTTCAGAACGATGCCGGTTCTGGAGTCTGGGGCTTTTCCGTTTCCTGCCATGTTGTAAGTGGCGCAGCGTATCAGCCCATCGGTCTTTGACAAGGTTGATACAATTATTTTTTTTACATTGAACTTTGAGCTTTATGATATGTTCTAAGGGGGCTGACTTGCGAAAAGTTCAATTATTTACATTTAAATTTATTAATTATGACAAATTTAATGAATCAGAAGGTGGGGGGCAGCAAGGCTGCTAGCCCTGCCAAGTGTTGTGCACAGTCTTCTAAAAATAAGAAGGTGGCTGCACCTGTGTGTGTGTTTGAAAATCCGGAGTTCGGAATGGTTCGTACCGCTACTGATGAGAAGGGCGAGCCTTGGTTCTGTGCTAAGGATTTGTGTGATGCACTGGGATATAAGAGAGCTACAGACGCTGTAAGACAGCATGTTAGGTCTAGCGATACGGCGAAATACCGCATTGCTAGAACTGTCAAAAATCGTTTTGGCGTTTCTGAAGGAAAGGTGCAGAACGTGCAGATGAACTTCGTCAACGAGAGCGGATTTTATGCCCTGGTGCTCGGTTCTAAGTTGGCTTCGGCTTTGAAGTTCAAGGATTGGGTTACCTCGGTGGTGCTGCCTCAGATTCGCAAGACGGGCGGTTATATCCCGGTGCATGAAGGGGAGAGCGAGGAGGAGATGATTCGCAATGCCGAGGAGATTCTCCGTGCTACCCTGAAGGAAAAGGAGATGCTGCTGGAGCAGCAGAAGAAACTGCTGCATCAGCAGGAAGTGCAGTTGGGACTTGACAAGAAACTCATCGGCGAGCAGGATGTGGAGATCAGAAGGCTCAACGGTGTGCTGGATGAGCAGACGAGATGGGCTTCTATCCAGGGCGAGAACGTCATCAACCTGGAGAAGCAGGTGGACGGACTTCTGCCTAAGGCGATTTACAGCGACAATGTGCTGGATTCCGTTTCGTGCTTCACTACCACCCAGGTGGCGAAGGAGCTGGGCATCACGGCGCAGGAGCTGAACCGCTCGCTCTGTGCGCTGCATGTGCAGTATTACCAGAGCGGGCAGTATCTGCTCTATGCGGAGTATGCGCACATGGGACTGGCGAAGAGCAGAACCCGATACAATGCCTTTCTGGACCCGTACTGCGATGGCAGAAAGGAGAAAATGGGCAAGGCGGCGACGCATACCTATCTGGTATGGACCGAAAAGGGCAGGAAGTTTATCCACGACCTGGCGCATCGTTACTGGGAGCTCGCGGAGATGTTCGAGGTGAAGAGCCTGGGGTAAAGAAGGAGGGGGCCTGCTTCTGGCGGGGGACTTGAGGAAGGGGACCAGGCGTTGGAAACGCCTGGAACGGTGGCTCAGAGGGGGCTTCCTTGCTCCTTCTGCGGCTCCCTTCTTCGCTCCTTCTTCGGCTCCCTTCTTCGCTCCTTCTGGAGGGGCTTTCTTCTGGAGGAGGGGGCCTTTGGCGTTAATTTCTTTTTAATATTATTATGGACATGAAAAATGAAACGATGCAACATTGGATTGCATTCAATGGGTTCCGAGGGGGGAATAAGGGCAACGCAAGCTGCCAGCCGCTCTCGGAGTATGACAAGACCATCTCGCTGCCATGGCTGCACGAGATGGTGCTGCAGATTCGTGGCGAGAAGTCCATTCGCAGCGTGGACAGGACTGATGATGCCCAGCTCGCCAAGGCACGACAGAGAATCAAGGGGCAGTTGCCCTTCCGTTGTGCTCACTACTACCGTTTTCTGAAAAACCGTAGATCGCAGAGCAATGCTGACCCTACGGCTTTCCTTTTTCAGACTACCGTGGACGTGGATGATAAGGAGTTTGTGGAGCAGGCGCTGGAGAAGGCGCGTGAGCTGAACTGCAGCGACTCGATATGGAAGGGAAAGCTGCTGCATCTGGAGTATTCGGCAAGAAAGAAGCTGCATATCGACATCCGTATGCCGATGGGGATGACCATCGAGGAGACGCAGAAGGCGTATTGTGAGGCGCTGGGCGTGCCTTATGATGAGAGCTGCATCTCGCCCGAAAGAATGATCTATATCACGGATAAGGACTCGGAGATTTACCGCTCCAAGGACTGGTATGCTGTGCTGCCCGCAGAGGAGCTGAAAGCCCGCAGAGAGGCTTTCCTGAAGCGTGGGCTGACGATTGACGGCAGGGGCAATGGAAATTTCCCACAGATTTCACAGATGACACAGATTCATTCTGAGGAGGTTCTGAATGCAGGAAAATCTGTGAAATCAGTGTTATCTGTGGGCCCTGAAGATAATACGTCTGCGGGCAAAGGGAATTTCCCACAGATTTCACAGATGACACAGATTCATTCTGATTCTGCCAGTGAGAAGAATCTGATAGCCTTCGACCTGTTTCAGGAATCTGCGGGACTGAAGGGGATGAATATCGATACCGTGGGGTCCAGACATTCCTCCCTGCTTGCCATCATGAGCGCCGGAGCGTCACGTATGATGAGCGAAGAGGAGCTGATGAAGGTGGTGGCGAAGAGAATGCCGAGCTATTATCAGGAGAATGACTGCCACCAGCTTATCCATGATTTCTATGCGAAATATGGGGATAGCTCGAAGCCGTTCTCTAGGGATGTGATTCGGGTGAATGCCTTGGCGGAGCAGGCGGCTAAGAGCTTGCTTGCCGGGGATTACAAATCCCCGGAACGCCTGGCGGGTAATCATAAAGTTCAAAGTTCAATGTTCCAAGTTCAAAGTAACGGAGTTCAAAGTGAAGACGATGATTATCCTGCCCCTCCACCGATGCCGAAGAAGCTGCCGAAGCTGGTAGAACTGCTGATTTCCAAGACACCGGAGATCTATCAGCCTGCCGTGGCTTGCGCCATCTTTCCTCCTCTTGCCACTCATCTCTGGAAGACGAGATTCAGATATATCGACAACGTGGAGCATGAGGCAACCCTATCCAGCGTGCTGCTTGCCGGCACCGGAGCAGGAAAGAGCTGCGTGCAGAAACCCATCGATTTCATCATGGAGGATATCCGCAAAAGAGATGCTGAAAACCTGAAACGTGAGAAGGAATGGAAGGACGAAATGATGCGCAAGGGTGCCAACAAGGACAAGCGCAAGCGCCCCGAAAACCTCATCATTCAGGAGATTGATGCCGACATGACCAACCCTGCCTTCGTGATGCGTACAGCTGAAGCAAAGGAGCATTTTCTTTACACTTCGCTCAATGAGATTGACCAGTTTGATGCGTTGAAAGGTATCGGCAATCAGCAGTTCCGCATCATGTGTCTCGCCTTCGACCCAGATAATCAATATGGTCAGACTCGTGTGGGAACCCAGAGCGTAACCGAGCGTGTCACCATCCGTTTCAACTGGAATGCTTCCACCACCATTGACAAGGGGCAGCGCTATTTCTCCAAGGTATTGACCGACGGTCCGCTGAGCCGTATCAATTTCAGTACCATTCCGGAGCGTGATATCGGTGAGGACATCCCGGTATATGGAACCTACGATGATGAATTCAGAAAAGCCCTGAAGCCCTACATCGAAAATCTCTGTATGGCAACGGGGCTGGTGGAATGCGAAGAGGCGTATCGGCTTGCCGAGGTATTGAAGAACGAGAATGCCGAGTTTTCCCGTACCTCGCAGAACCGCATCTTCGAGAATTTCTCGTTCCGTGCCAACGTCATCGCCTATCTGAAGGCGTGCGTGCTCTATGTGGCAAACGGCTACAGATGGGAGCCGGAGATAGAGGATTTCATCCGCTGGAGCGAGCGCTACGACCTCTACTGCAAGATGCGTTTCTTCGGGGATATGATAGCCAAGGAGGCGAGCACTGCAGAGAAGAGTTCAAAGCGAGGACCGGAGAATATCCTGCAGCTTCTGCCCGATGTCTTCACCGAACCGCAGCTGGAAGCCATCCGTCTGGAACACGGACTGAAAGCGCAGGGTTGCAAGAACGTCATCAAGCAATGGATTTATCGCAAGTATATCGTGCGCATGGAATCTGAGGACGGCAAAAACGGTTACGGTTACAGAAGTTACAGTTTTAAGAAGCTCAAATACCGTCATGACGGTCAGGAGCTTGATGCTTAATGATTTACAGAACTTGAAATGATTCACTTAACAGACAGAAATTTATGGAAATAGTATTGAAGCGTATAGCCAAGAAGAACAGCTATACCATCGGACGCCTCTATATCCTGAAGGATGAGGAGGTAGAGCGGAAGGTGCATTCCTCTTGGGCGAATCCCCAGCTGAAGCGATGGTTTGAACATACGGTAGACGGCAAGCTGCTGTCGGAGGAGAACTATTTCTGCGATACCCTGGAGCCGACGTGGCGCAATCTGAAGGGCGTGGAACTGCAGCCTGAGGAGGAGAACGTGCGCCTGGGCAGGGTATCGGGCAAGAAGACGCAGAAGATGAAGGGACATACCGCCATCCCCGAAGGCACCTATCCTCTGCTCGTTACCCTATCGCCCCGTTTCAAGGAGTGGTTGCCGTATCTTCAGGGTGTGCCCGATTTTGAGGGCATCCGCATCCATGCCGGCAACTATCCCGACGATACCCAGGGCTGCATCCTGGTGGGCGAGAACAGGCAGAAGGGCATGGTGGTGAACTCCCGCATCTGGCTGCATCGCCTGAAGAAGCGCATCGGCGAAGCGAGGGGAAAGGATGAATCCGTCTGGATTACCATCATCTAGCGGGGGGTACACCTTTATTATATATCGAAGTTTCGCAGGTGTGGGAATTGGTTGAAGTTAAAGAAGTTATCACTCCCTACGGTCGTTCGGGAAGTTAAGAGACAATAGTCATCTAGCGTAAAACGTAGGACATTTGTCCCTTAACTTCTCCCTAACTTCCTTTAACTTCCCTCCCTCCCTTCCGAAGCTTGAACATGAACGAAAATGGCAAAAAAACTAATAAATGTCAAATAATAAGGGTGAATAGCCAAAATATTAAGTATTGTTGGCAAGAATTAGTGTACTTTTGCAACCGAAATAGTAACAAATAAACCAAAAACGTAATAAGACATGGACAACAAACTATTTTTCAAAGAGTCTGTTTTGCCTGTTACTCTTTTTTGCTCAGCATTGATGTTCTCCCCTGTAGGAGCAACTCAGGTGAATGCGGCTACCAATGTAGTACAGCAAGCTAAAACGGTAAAAGGTACAGTTGTAGATAACATGGGCGAGGCAGTCATTGGCGCCAGTGTTAAAGTAGTAGGCACAACCACAGGTGCCGTAACTGATCTTGACGGTAACTTTACTTTGACCAATGTGCCAAAGAATGCTACTGTGGAAATCTCATATATCGGCTATATTGCCCAAAAGATAAGCGTTGCCGGAAAGAGCGATCTGAAGGTAACATTGCAGGAAGACAATAAGGCTTTGGATGAAGTCGTGGTAGTAGGTTATGGCGTGCAGCGCAAGAGCGATGTGACCGGAGCCTTGGCTCACCTGGATTCAAAGGACCTGACAGCGATGCCTGTAAAGGATGCCCTGGAGGGTATGCAGGGTAAGACTGCCGGTGTGGATATCACCAACTCACAGCGTCCTGGTACTGTAGGTAGCATCACCATCCGTGGTCAGCGCTCTATCGGTGCCCAAAGTACTCCGCTCTATGTAGTAGACGGTATGATTATCCAGAACGGTGGTATCGATAATATCAACCCTCAGGATATCGAGAGCATCGAGGTATTGAAGGATGCTTCTGCTACCGCTATCTATGGTGCACGTGGTGCCAATGGTGTGGTACTCGTAACCACCAAGAGAGGTAAGGAAGGCAAGGTTACCTTGAACTATGCAGGTACAGTTACCTTCTCTACACTCCATGATGTAACCAAAATGATGAACGCTACACAGTGGATAGACTATGCCCGCCGTGCAGCATACAACTATGGTGGCTATGGTGATCCTAAGGCAGATTTTGCTCCTGATTATGCCAGCGACCAGAAACTCTTTGGCGGTGAACCAGCCAGCTGGGCCAATATCGAGCAGGCTTGGGTGAACGGAACTTATCATCCAGAGCTCGTCGGTTCTTACGACTGGGCTTCTCATGGTAAGCAGACCGGCGTAACCCACGAGCATACTATCAGCGCCTCTGGCGGTACAGATAAGTTCAAGGGCTATGGTTCCTTCGGTTATTTGAACCAGAAGGGCACTCAGCCAGGTCAGAGCTATCAGCGCTTCACCCTGAATACATCTTTCGAGGCTAGACCAGTAGCTCCATTGACATTGGGCTTCACCATGAACGCTTCATACGGAACCCAGAACTACGGTTACAACTACAGCAAGTCAGTAACCGGTGCGGGTGATTACTACAATGCTCTGAAAACCATGATTCCATGGACCGTGCCTTACGATTCTGAGGGCAATTATATCCGCAACCCATGGGCTTACAACGTGAACATCATCAACCCTATCGATGAGTTGAAATACAATACCAACAAGCGTACCAACTTCCGCATCAACGGCAGTGCCTACGCTCAGGTAGACTTTGGCAAGATATGGGAGCCATTGGAGGGCTTGCAGTACCGCATCCAGTTTGGTCCTGAACTACAGTACTATCGTCTGGGCATCGCCAATGCTGCTGACGGTATCAACGGCGACGGCAACAACGTGGCTCAGTACAACCCTTCTAATAAAGTGGCTTGGACACTCGATAACCTGGTTTACTACAACAAGACCATTGCCAAGAACCATCGCATCGGCTTGACCCTCTTGCAGAGTGCTTCCAAGTATCACTATGAGAACGGCAACATCAAGTCTAACGTGGCAAGTGCTGACGAGTTGTGGTGGAACACCAGCTCTCTGAGCAAGCCATTGCAGTATACAACCGGTCTGACAGAAAGCCAGTTGGCTTCCTACATGGCTCGTGTGAACTATACCTATGCAGATAAGTATATGTTGACAGCCAGTGTACGTACCGATGGTGCCTCTCAGTTGGCTGAAGGTCATAAGTGGGCTTCCTTCCCATCCGTAGCGCTCGGTTGGCGCATCGACCAGGAGAAGTTCATGCAGAAGGCTGACTGGGTGAGCAACCTGAAACTCCGTCTGGGTTATGGTATCTCTGGTAACTATTCAGTTGATCCTTATGCTACTCAGGGTGCTGTTCAGAGCAACGTATATACCTGGGGAGCAACAACATCCGTAGGTTATCTGCCATCAGATGCTTCAGCCAAGAATCCTAACAAGATGGCGAACATCGACCTCGGTTGGGAGAGAACCAAGCAGTGGAACGTAGGTCTCGACTTCGGCTTCATCAACAACCGTATCAGCGGTAGTGTTGACTACTATCACAACAAGACTACCGACCTGATTCTGGCTACTACCATCCCATCTCTGACCGGTTATACCAGCACATTTGCCAACGTAGGTGAGACTTCCGGCTGGGGTGTTGACCTGCAGTTGAATGCCATCCCAGTGAAGACCAAGGATTTCGAATGGAATACCAGTCTTACCTGGACTATCGACCGCAACCGTGTGGATAAGTTGAACAATGGCGTGAAGGAGAATGTGAACGACCGTCTCTTCGTAGGTGAGGAAATCGGCGTTTACTACGACTATGTATATGATGGAATCTGGAAGACCTCTGAGGCTGAAGAAGCAGCCAAGTTCGGTCGCAAGCCAGGTCAGATCAAGGTGAAGGATGTAAATCCTGACGGCAAGATTGACGCCAACGACCGTCAGATTGTAGGTAAGGTTCGTCCACGCTGGTCAGGCGGTTGGCACAACACCTTCAGCTATAAGAACTTCGAGTTGTCCTGCTTCATCTATGCCCGCTGGAAGTTTACCGTAACCAAGGGTGCAGAGACTCTGGGCGGTATGTATGCTATGCGTGATCTGGACTACTGGATTGCCGGTGTTAACGAGGATGCAGAGTATTATGCTCCTGGTTCTAACGGTCAGGCAGCAGATGCTTATTCTGGCTCAATGAACTATCAGGACGGTTCATACATCAAGATGCGTAACATTTCTCTGGGTTATACCTTCCCTAAGAATATTACAAACAAGTTGGGTATGAGCAACCTCAAGGTTTATGTTCAGGCAATGAACCCATTCACTATCTACAAGAAGTGCAAGTGGCTTGATACCGACCTCTTGAGTTATGACAACAACTCAACCTCTTACGGTTCAGGTACAACCATCAAGAGCTGGGTTATCGGATTAAACATTGGATTCTAAAAACAGGACATTCATCATGAAAACAAATAAGATATTATTCGCTTCTCTTCTCTTGGGAGCGACATTGGGAACAGCAATGACATCATGCAGCGACTCGTTTCTCGACGAGAAGCTGATTACAGAGAAGGGTACTGCCTACTTCAAGACAGAGGCTGGTATCAACGACCTGACTACAGGTACTTATCAGAAGTTGAAGTTCAAGTTCAACTATATCTGGGCGTATAACATGTATAACATGGGTATCGACGAGTTTACCGGCGGTGCCAACGATATCGCAGCATGGAACCATTATGGTACAGACTTGAACTCAGGTGAGACAGGCTCCAACCAGCCTTTGTGGGACAATATGTATGGTACCATCGAACCAGCCAACATCCTGATTCAGAACGTGCCTCTGTATTACAACCAGAAGAGCGCCAAGTATAACATTCGTCTGGGCGAGGGCTACTTCTTCCGTGCCTATGCCTACTTCGAGCTGGTTAAGCAGTATGGCGGTGTGCCATTGAAGCTGGAACCGAGCAATGGTGTAATCAATTATACTTATACCCGCAATTCTGAGGAGGAGTGCTTCGCTCAGATTATCTCAGACTTCGAGAAGGCATACGAACTGCTGCCTGAGGAACCTGAGGACAAGCAGCTGGGCCGTCTCACCAAGTCGGCTGCAGCCCACTTCCTGGCAAAGGCTCATCTGTTCCGTGCATCAGAACTGCACGACAGCTGGAACTCCCAGTATAAGGATGCCGACCTGGCTGCAGTCATCAAGTATGGCGACGAGGTAATCAAGAAGCATCCATTGTGCAGCAACTTCCAGGAACTCTGGGATTACACTGAGCCTGATGGTGCCAATGAGAAGGTGAGCGAGGTGGTACTTGCTGCCCAGTTCTCTGACAACAGCGACTCCTGGGGCCGTTTCGGTAACCAGATGCACCTCTGCTTCCCATCTGTATATCAGAACCTGGCAGGTATGAAGCGAGATATTTCCGGCGACCGTGAGTTCAGCTATGTAAGCTCTACTGAATATACCATCCAGGTATTCGACCGCGTGAACGACTCCCGTTTCTGGAAGTCATTCATCACCAAGTATGGCTGCAACTATACCAATGGTGCTCCAAAGTGGGATGCTGAAGTCATGGCTAAGAATCCTGATGAATATACTGCAGAGGATGTAGCTGGCGAGCATCGCTTCGTGGGTGGTCAGATTGGTTTGAAGTATATCGTCAACAATCCTGGTGATACCCGTTTCACTCCTGGTCATGACAAGAATGGCAACGAGTCTAAGGCAGAGGATTTCGTATTGAAGAATGGCAAGGTCTGCCCAGAGCATACCTTTGTACGCTACTATGCCGGTCAGCCATTCCAGTGGAATACAGCCAAGGACAATACTACTCACTCTGGTAATTACTATACCATCTATCCACACAACCGTGGCGTAGCCTTGTCTAAGTTCCGTGACGGAGCCCGCAACTCTATCGCTTCTCAGTTTGGTACCCGCGATGCCATCATCGCCCGTTCTGCTGACGATGTGCTGATGGTTGCCGAGGCTTATATCCGCAAGAAGGACTACAGCAATGCCATCAAGTATCTCAACATGGTTCGCGACCGTGCCGGATATGCTGAGGGTGAGGATCGCTCTATCAGCCGTGACGGTGGTCAGGCTTACAAGAAGAACAGTGTCTGCACCAACAAGGGTGGCGGTTTCTCTTCCGAGGGTGCCATCTATACAGAGGAGAACACTTACTTCGAGTCAAACAACATTCCTGTAACTACCGCCGCAACCAAGAGCAGAATGCATCTGAACAGTGTTGATGACATTCTGAACTCAGAGGCAGATAAGCCTATCTACGAAGCCTTGAAGTGCAACACTGAGGCAGAGAAGATAATGTGCTTCCTCCTGAATGAGCGTACCCGTGAGCTGATTGGTGAAAGCCAGCGTTGGGAAGACCTGGCACGTACCAAGACCTTGGAGGCTCGCTGGAATGCATTCAACGATGGTTCTCAGCGTGGCATCGGTAAGTTCGACCCAGCCAAGCATTACTATCGTCCAATTCCTCAGTCATTCCTCGACGGTATCACCAATGCGAATGGTGCTTCCCTGAGCAATGAGGAGAAGGAGAAGATGCAGAATCCTGGTTACTAATCGGATATCTCTATAGAACAGAATCATATATGACAAAGGGCGGTATCTTTCTCCTGGCAGAAAGGTATCGCCTTTTTTTGTATGCTCGGCATGAGCATTGTCTAACGGGTGGAAGTCCCGAGTAAGC
>ERZ1026852.1787-NODE-1787-length-10948-cov-8.230148_pt1 | contig 10948 bp, 7 predicted proteins | sample MGYA00380156_ERZ1026852 | MGnify/ENA primary metagenome ERZ1026852 (study PRJEB33269, sample SAMEA4719792) | human gut metagenome | biome: human-associated habitat; feature: organic feature; material: feces | place: Cameroon | collected 2013-10 ...
AGAGGCACTATGGAGACCGCCTGGAGCTGGTGGAGAAGTAGAAAAAAGCAGATTGCCCTCGTTAATGCAAGCCGGAGAAAGGTGGCAGATTCCTCGTTAGTCATGCCCTTATCGTCCGGGGCACAATACTTTCAAAGACTGCGCCCCGGACGATAAAGCGGTGGCTGCGCGTTCTGCGTTCCTCTTTGAATAGCTTCTGACGCAACATCTTTTCCCGATTTTCAAACTGCCGGATTTTCTTCTTTTCCCCCTCAATCTCGGCTTGCAGCTCCTCGCGGGTTTTCTCTCTTGGCTTTGTCATGGGTGGTCGCTCCTTTCTGCTCATAGGCATAGAAAAAGGACAATCGATTTTCTCGACTGTCCTCTCGGATTGGTTATGTAATTGTAAAATGTTATTTTTCATTAAACTTTTGAATATCTCCGTAATCTTTAAGCTCACTATTTTCAAAAGCTTGTTGTAAATTATCGCTATCCAAAAACAACACGTTTCCACTTGAGGTCAAGGGCAACAAACAAGAATCAGCTTTCAGTATTTCTGCCGGATTGTCTATTAGTATAACCAGAGGATTTTTTGCTTCTATTGGCTTCGCTGATCCAAGAGTTACATTTACAGGAAATGCAAGCAGACCGCCACCTTCGTATTCGTATAACCCTGTTCCTTCTGGCAATACACTTCCGTCGTTTGTCAATATCGGCATTTGACTGTCTAAAAACTCTTGCATACTTTTTGATAAGCTGCTATATTCTATGGGTTTTAATTTGCCAGAATCGCCAAAGTTTTCAATCCATTTGGGATTTGTAAACACCAAATGGTCATAATCTCCCAGCTCGGCAGAAAGTTCAATAGCGCTATCTACTACATAGGAGAGGAGCAAATTATCCTCTTGGTCAGATAGCAAATTGCTTCCAGCAGTTATCAGTTCTTTATCTTCGCATACTGTATCTATGTCAGTATATTCTATAAAGCTAATTCCGGTCATGTCATATTCGGAAAGCTTATTTGTATTTCCGCACCCGGTTAAACTAATCACAAGTGCTAATGCAGACATGATTATAATGTTGTTATGTTTCATAGATTACCGTCCCCTTCTCATGCACCAGTAAATATTGAATAATTCTCTGGCGAACGGGATTCATAAAAACTTCTGCAATTTCTGACTTCATTTTGCTGCTTCTCCTTTGCCATTCTCTGTTTTAATTATATTCTCATTTTTGAGAAGGTCAAGATTTTTCATCATTTCCATGGAGATTCCGTTTATATTTACCTGCATCTCTTTTATGTGACCTGAATTATATAATGCACGCCTCGCAGGTGTCAATCGCATTTTCTATGGAAATTTAATTTTTCACACCTTGCTTTTCCGGAAAGATGCCTCCATGCCTACTTTCCCCCTTGAAACAGCCATCAATATATCGTATAATCGTACTGTTTGGACACTTTTAATTGCAGTACATGATGTCTGGCCACCGGATAGCAATTTATATGTAAACGTACATTGCTATCTGCCTTTAACCCTTGCATCATATTATTAGAATATATCGGAGGATCAACATGTCAGAAAATGATTTAAGAAAACAGATTGAGAAACGAAGAACCTTTGCGATCATCTCCCACCCGGATGCCGGTAAAACGACATTGACGGAGAAGTTTCTGTTATACGGAGGGGCGATCAATACCGCCGGTTCTGTAAAGGGAAAGGCAAATTCCAAATATGCCGTATCTGACTGGATGGAGATTGAGAAGGAACGTGGTATCTCCGTTACTTCTTCCGTTCTGCAGTTTAATTATAACGATTATTGCATCAATATTCTGGATACACCGGGACATCAGGACTTTTCCGAGGATACCTACCGTACACTGATGGCTGCGGATTCCGCCGTAATGGTGATCGATGCTTCCAAGGGTGTGGAGGCACAAACGATCAAGCTGTTTAAGGTTTGTGTAATGCGTCACATTCCAATCTTTACCTTTATCAACAAAATGGACCGCGACGCCAAGGATTCGTTTGAGCTTCTGGATGATATTGAAACCGTACTCGGTATCCGCACCTGTCCGGTCAACTGGCCGATCGGTTCCGGTAAGCGTTTTAAGGGAATTTACGACCGTGATGCCAAGACCGTCCGCTCCTTCCAGTCTGTAGCAACCGGTGGTGCCAAAGCAGCCGCTGAGACCGATTACTCCATTGACGATCCGGCACTCAGGGAGCTTGCCGGGGATGATCTGTACGATCAGCTTCTGGAAGAGATTGAGCTGTTAGACGGTGCCAGCGATCCGCTGGATCTAAAGCAGGTTCAGAACGGCGAACTTTCTCCTGTATTTTTCGGTTCCGCATTGACCACCTTCGGTGTAGAAACCTTTTTGAATTACTTTTTGCAGATGACAACACCTCCTCTGCCACGCCACTCCAACGAGGGCGACATTGATCCGGTTACCTCTCCGTTTTCTGCGTTTGTCTTTAAGATTCAGGCAAACATGAATAAGGCTCACCGCGACCGAATTGCATTTATGCGAATCTGTTCCGGCAAATTTGAAGCAGACAAGGATGTGTATCATGTACAAAGCAAACGTAAGCTGAAGCTCTCGCAGCCACAGCAGATCATGGCACAGGATCGTCAGGTGATTTCAGAGGCATATGCCGGAGATGTGATTGGAGTCTTTGACCCGGGCATTTTCTCCATCGGCGACACGATCACAATGCCGGGCAGCAAGTTTGAGTATGAAGGAATCCCAACCTTCGCTCCGGAACATTTCTGCCGCGTGGTTCAGCTTAATTCCATGAAACGAAAGCAGTTCGTCAAGGGAATCACCCAGATTGCACAGGAGGGTGCTATTCAGATCTTTCAGGAATTTACAGCCGGAATGTCCGAGATTATCGTAGGCGTTGTCGGTGTACTTCAGTTCGATGTATTGAAGTACCGTCTGGAAAACGAATACGGCTGTGAGATCCGTCTGGAGTCCCTGCCGTATGAATATATCCGCTGGGTGGGCGATCCGACCACGGATGTCACGAAGCTGAAACGTATGAACAATGTCAAGGCAGTCAAGGATATGAAGGGCAACCCACTGCTCCTCTTTGTCAATGACTGGATGATCCGCATGGTTCTCGAAGATAACGAAGGACTGGAGCTTCTGGAATTTAAAAAGAACTGATCCGGTTCATCTGTTCGTAAATACCAATAACAAAAGCGCTGAGTCACAGGTTTTAGCCTATGGTTCAGCACTTTTTTAACTTGTAAAACAATGATTTATGCACTCTCTAACTTCCGGGGTTATATTTATCGTAAAAAGAAAAGCAGAGCTAACATCGTTTTCACAATGCCGCTCTGCAAAAGTCAAACTTTTTCTATGTGTTATATGTTTTACACAGTCTTAAACCAATTGTCAACAACCAATTTTAGCAAATCCCCGTTCATGTAAAGCCAATTTCTGCGCAAATCCCCATTCGTTTTCGTCTAATTTCTACGCAAATCCCCGTTCATCTACATCAATATACGAATTTCCTAAAACCGGGAAAAGTCTCCGTCTTCTGCTCACTGTAAAACCATGACGGAATTTTTAAAATAACACAACTAAGCTCCGGAAACGCTACCGCTGCCGCTGCTGCATATTCCGCTCCCTTCGAGCACCCTTCAATTCCGATTTTCTCATATCCAAGATCTGTCAGCCATTCTATTTCTGCTTTGATATTTTCCAGTTCGATTTTATTTAAAGGTTTCACGGAATATTTTGTTTTAAAATAGCCCAGTGCTAACGCCGGAATGCCATTATTCCGCAAAAATTTTGCCAGCTTCCCGGCATGCTCCAAGCCGTCTTCGCTGCCTGATAATGTGATAACTACTTTATCTTTCCTGTCAGATACAGGGTATAAAACGCCATCTGCTTTGTGCAGTGTTGCCTTTACAATCTCAGAATCTTTCATAGTATAGTCCGCCTTTCTGTCTTATCCAGCTTCTTTTTCAGCATAGCATATTGGGGTTCCGGAAACAAGTAATGCATAAATGACAACAAAGCTTTCCCCTCACTACCCGTCACATTCGAAGTAAAGCACTCTGTGCGCTTTATCGAAATAGAAATTTCCTCCCAAAGAACTCGTTTTATACGTTCCATCGTAAGAAAAATCATAATTATACAAAAAATGATATTTCGTATTGTCCCCCTCCATAAGTACCGTTTTGGGTACAAGCTTTTTGCTTTTCTTCGTCTCTTTCCATTGATAATCCTGTGATATTTTCTCGCAGAAATTCTCTCCCACTTTTATAAAACCGCAAAACTCTACATCTTGAAGTCCAATTTCTCTTTGATTGCTTTTCACTTTATAATAATAGCGAACTGCTTCGATATCTTTAATATTTGGAAATTTATCCTGAACAAATCCAATATCCGTATGTACCTCGTTTTTTTCTCTGCAGGAATATAGAAATATCAAAATACAAATTATTAGCAGCAAGGGTAACAGCAATTTAAATTTATGAAATCTCTTTAACATAACGTGCTCCTTTAATGATTTGTTATTTATGGTTAATCATCCTTGACGATATTCAACAACACAAACATGAAATCTTCAAAAAATTATACGTATCCTTCCGAAGTAAGTCAATTCCTTTCGGAATAATTCCGTTTCTGTTGCGGAATAATTCCGCTAATAATTGACATTATTCCGCAATATATTAACATCCTTCCGCATTCATTTTCTATACACAAAAAGGGCAAAACCAAATGAGGTGATCCCAAAAAGTCAGACTTTTGGGGATCACCTCATTATAGCTGCCCTAATGTTGTTAAATTTCCACACGCAACAAACTGTATTTCTATCTCTTGATCTTAATCTTACGCTTCGTACTCCATCCGCTGTAAGCTATTTTTCCATTGCTGGTCACATTATACGATCTGACTCTGACATAGTAGGTTTTCTTCTTTTTAAGCTTTTTCAACGTAATGGAGCCGGTATTCCGATATACCATTCTTGTCTTTTTATTTTTGGTAAATTTGCTGTTGGTAGCATACTGCACCTGATATCCCTGAGCGTTACTGTCCCTGAACCATCGAACAGTTAATTTTCTGCCCTTTTTGTTGCTGAGAGACGTAATTGCTGTTCCAAGCAGATAATCGGAATCTCCTAATGAACCAATTGAACCAGAACCAGAGCCGGATGGCTGTCGGGATGTACCCGGAGTCGGTGTTCCTGTCGGCTGCGTGGAAGGTGCCGGTGCATCGGATGGCTTCGCTGAATCGGAAGGTTCCGGTATGTCGGTTGCTTTCGGTGATGCAGTCGGATTCGCATCTGGTTTTTTAGTCGGTTTGAGCGTTGGTTTTGGTGATGCGGTCGGATCATACCCATCCGGGCACTTGCCCAGTCCTGTTACCGTAAAGGTAATACTTATCTCATCCCCTTTACTGATTGGAATAATCTCGTCTCCCAACGCCTCCTGTGTACGCTCCAGTCCACTGTATGCGTTTCTAAACTGCAAACGACACTGTCCATTCTCATCGATGGTGTCATAGATCTTGTCAGGATCAAATACAATCAAAATTCCATTCACTGTGATCTCATCCACCTGAATATCCATATCAGGGTTTCTCTCCTCTTCGGTCACATCCATATCCAGACTCAGCACTAAAATGTCTGAATCAGAACCCTTCACCGTATAAGAAAGCTTATATGTCTTATCTCCACTGACAACCACGGAATCTTCATTCTTGCCAAAGGTAGAATCTATCCAATCCTTTCCTGCATATCCCATAGACATCGTAAATTTCGTTGTGGAAATCGGTATATCAGGAGTCTGGACCGGAGATGCCGTTGGATTTCCGGTCGGTGATACGATCGGACTCTCGTCAGGGTCTCCTGTCGGCGATACAACCGGGCTTCCTGTCGGAGCCCCCGTCGGTGATGTGACCGGACTCTCAGCCGGATCTCCTGTCGGTAATGCACTTGGACTTCCTGTCGGTTTTCCTGTTGGCGATACAGCCGGACTTCCTGTCGGTTTTCCTGTTGGTGATACAACCGGGCTTCCTGTCGGAGTTCCCGTCGGTGATGACGAAGGAATCACTGCCTCCTGTACCCTTACTGTACACGATGCGGTTTTCGAATCACTGTTTGTTTTAACGATTATGATGGCTGTACCAGTACCTACTGCTGTAACAGCTCCACCTGACACCGTTGCTGCCTTTGTATTGCTTGATGTCCAGGTAACCGTTTTGTCAGTAGCATTGTCCGGCAGAACCGTTTCCTGTAAACGATAACTCTCCCCAACCTTCAAATTAACCAGCTTGGTATTTAAAGAAACACTTGTTACCGCTACAGGTGCTACCGTAACGCTACAGGTTCTCTGCTGATTTCCTTCCTTTGACGTTGCAGTAATATTAACCGTCCCATATGCCTTTGCCTTGACGAGACCGGTCTGATCAACTACAGCCACATCTTCATTGTCACTGCTCCAGACCACATCCTGATAAGTTGCATCCTTTGGATAAATTGTTGCTGTCAGCTGCAAAATATCACCTATAGTCATTTTATGAGAAGTCACATTCAGACCAAGCCCTGTAACACCCTGATATACCTTAACAGAACAGCTCTTTGTGACATCACCTGCCATAGCAATAATTTCAGCCTCTCCAATGCCCACACCTTTGAGCACACCATCCGTGACCGTAACAATATCTTCATCCGAAGATGTCCAGGTCAATTCATCGGAGGTGTCCACCGGATTTAAAGCTGCCGTAAGACGAAGTGTTTTTCCTTTTGCAACCTCACAACTCTCCTTACTGAGCGTAATATCTGTTGTCGGATTATTTAATGCCTCAAAACTAAATTCATTATCTGTAGCAAATTTCTCCGCATAGGTTCCCTTGATACCATGAATCGTTGTTTTGTCCTTATAAGACAATGCAGAAGATGCCACAGAAGAGACATTTCTGTTAAATGTAATGTCTGTCAGCTTCGTACAGTTTGCAAATGCATTGGCATTTACTGTCGTAAACTGGTATGGAAGAACCATCTTCTGAATAGCCGGATCCTCATAGAAGCAATACTTCGGAATCACCTTCAGGCCCGCTCCCAGATCCACATCAGCAAGCACATCGCAATACTGGAATGCCCTTTCTCCCAAAGACTCCAGTGTATTTGGCAAAGTAACCTTTGACAATGCAATATTGTACTCAAAAGCATAACTGCCGATAGAAGTCAGCCCCTCAGAAAGCTTCAAATCCGTTAATGCTTCACAATGCGAAAAAGTCCTTTCACCAATTTTCTGCACACTCGCCGGCAGTGCGATCTGAGAAAGTTCTGTGCAACCAGAAAAGGCGTAGTTTCCTATCATTGTTACATTTTGCGGAATTATAATTTCCTTTAACGACTCGCAGTCTCGAAAAGCTTCTCCCTGAATAGATTCTGTACTTATCGGTATATTAATCTCCGACAATGCAGAACAAGCATAGAATACTCTATTTTCTATTTTATTTACATTACTTGATATATGAACCTTTTCTAATTTTTTGCAACCTTGAAATGCATACTCCGCAACTTGTTTAATAGAATCTGGCATATTAATTTTCTGCAAATTTTTACAACCACTAAAACTTCCTCTTTCAATGAAAATTATAGTCTGTGGAATTTGAATTTGTTCCACACCTGTACAACCAGCAAATAAACACTGAGGAATTTTAGTGATTCCCTCTTCAAATGTGATGTCCTTCAAATTTTCACAATTTTCAAATGGTCCATCTGAACAGCTTTCAACATTGTCAAAGCTTACATGTGCTTTTTTCAACGATTTTGGTATGTTAATTTTTTCTATCGCTGTCCCTGAAAAAGCACCGTTTTGCAGGTCAACCAGCGCTGTTGGTAAATTTGCATTTTCTAATTGTGTACACCCCACAAAGGCTCCTTGTCCAATTTTAGTTATTGTGTTAGGTAATTGTATACTCTTTAAGCTTTTGCAATTTTTAAATGCATAGTCAGATATCTCGGTCAATGTATCCGGCAAATTAATCTTTTCCAAACCCATACAGTTTGAAAAAGCTGCCGTTTCTATGACAGTTATGGTATTTGGAAGTTCTATTTCCGTAATAGACGAACATCCTGCAAACAAACCTTGCACAATTTCAGTTACTCCCTCTTCAAATGTGATTTCTTTCAAATTTTCGCATTTTTCAAATGGTCCATCCGAACAGTCTCTAAAATTGTCAAAACTTACATGTGCTTTTTCCAACGATTTTGGTATTTTGATTTTTTCTATCGCTGTTCCTGAAAAAGCAATTCTTCGCAGATCAACCAACGCTGTTGGTAAATTTACATTTTCTAATTGTGTACACCCCACAAAGGCTCCTTGTCCAATTTTAGTTATTGTATTAGGTAATTGTACACTCTTTAGGTTTGTACAATTTTTAAATGCATAATCAGATATCTCGGTCAATGTATCCGGCAAATTAATCCTTTCCAAGCCCGTACAATTAGAAAATGCTCCCTTTTCTATGACAGTTATGGTATTTGGAAGTTCTATTTCCGCAACAGACGAACATCCTGCAAACAAACCTTGCGCAATTTCAGTTACTCCCTCTTCAAACCTAACCTGTTTTAATTTATCGCAGTTTTCAAACGGTCCATCCGAACAGTCACTAAAATTGTCAAAACTTACATGTGCTTTTTCCAACGACTTCGGAATAACTATACTTGTAAGTCCCGTTTTGCCAAACGCAGCTTTTCCTAACTCAACCAATCCTTCCGACAAAGCAACACTGGACAAATTTGTACATTCTACAAACGCATATTCTCGAATCACCGTCACCGTATCCGGAATCACCACACTCTGCAGATATGTATTCTTCGCAAAGGCACTGCTGCCAATGGCAACCACAGTATAACCATCCAGTGTATCCGGTATTGTCAGCGCCCTAACATTCCCATCATATTTTGTAATCGTTGCATTTTTATCATCATCTAATGTATATTCAAAAACTTTCTTCTCCGCATAAGGTGCCACAAACGCCTGACTACCGTAGGTGTTACCGATCCCGCTCTGCAGGCTTGGTGATGTGTAATGCCCTCTTTTCCCCACACGGGAACTGCTTTCCGGTCTGGTGCATGCCGGCACGCAGCTCCCGTCTTCTATATGATAACAAAGCTTCACCGGACTGTTGGAAGCATCGTAAATTGGCTTCTTTCCGCTTGCCATATCATATCCAAATACCTTTACGGAATATCCGGCTTCTGCAAACACATATACCGGCAGATCAATACAGACCTGTGGCTTTTTGCCATCTGTATAAACCTCCATATCCGGAGTGGTTTTAACACCAACTTCTCCATAAACCTTGCCTTCTGCTGCCATTGGTACTTCAACAGAAAAACTCAGATCACAGGCAGCCTTCAACTCTGCCTTTGCAGAAAATCTCCACTGAGGACTGGTATAGTTTGCCAGATGTCTAGGTGCGTGACCCACTTTCTGTTCAACACCTACGACTGCATTTGTAGTAAATCCTACTGTTGCAGATCCCTTGGCAGAACAAACTGCTTTCACTTCAATCTTTCCCACTTGTGCCACAGGAATTGTTCCCAATGTGATCACAAGATCTTTTTTACCGGAAAAGGTAAAGCTTGGATCTACTTTTCCATAAACCGCAAAACGATATCCGTTTTTATCAATACGATAATCTACCGTAATATCACTGATACTGCAGGTGACGGTTCCGGCACCGATACTCTTTGACACATTAATGCTTTTCACACTTTTGATGCCGGAAATCTTACGCATTCCCTTGACCGTTGTCTGATCCTCATATTCCACCTCGGCATCCACGCCCTCTGCCGGAATGAAATCTGCCAGATCCGCATCAATGACACCTTCTGCATCCACAGACTCCACTGCATCATCATACATTACCTTCTCGGTATCGATGATCAGATCATTATCCTCTTCGGTGATGGATAATGCCTTATATGTATAGGCAATTCCATCTGAATATACCGCAAATACATCTCCCTCTTCCAGTTTCACAGAGGTATCATGTACAATGATCTGATCATCCTCTCCTTTATCAAAGGTGACACTTTCCGGTAATTCGATAACATTATCTGCAAATTTGTATACATTTTCATGATTCTCATCTACAGCAGAAGCGTTTAAAACTTTCTTTGCTGACTGCAGCATATTTTGAGATTCTGTTGTTGTAATCTCCTGTGATGGTTCAAATTTTCCATCCTGCAAAGCAAGCCATCCCATATCCACGGCGATCTGATCATCTCCCGGATATGTCAGATCTGCTTCATCATCCATGGTATATGTAACATCAGAGGTATCATAGCCCATACAGAAGCTTAATGTGTGTGCTGCAAACTCTCTGTCCACCGGTTCATCCGGTTTAAATGATTCTCCTGCTTCCAGATCTACAACACCAAAATAAATTGCCGTCTGGATATCAGAGTAATAGGTCGTCCCAACGATATCCGGATAATAGGTATCTGGCACAAGTCCCTCTTCTATCTTCATGTCAAATGTCGAGACGAGATCATGAATCCATTCTCCACGGGTTACATTTTCCCCTGCCGCTCTAGCAGACAAAAGACGTTTGCCCGAAACACCCTGCAGCACCGATACTGACATCAACATGATCAGGATCATCAGTATGACCTGCACCTTCCTCCTTTTTTTCTTTTGCTTCATTTTGTTCTCCTTTCATTAAGCAGATAAACAGGTTCTATCCTAATCAGCATATCACACTGCATGCCATGAAACTTTTCCGTTTTTTTCATTTTTAAAGGATAAATATCACCGTTTTTTCAAAAAAAGTACCGGAATGGTTCATTCCCTCCGATACTTTTTTGTTATTGATATAATACTTTATGTATGACTTTTTTATTTTTTTCTACCTCGATGTGCTTCATTACATGCTCGTTTGCTGATGTGTGATAAAGAAGTAGTAGAAGTGTAAAAAATTTTGCCGTTCCTA
>ERZ1026852.1791-NODE-1791-length-10935-cov-5.488235_pt1 | contig 10935 bp, 9 predicted proteins | sample MGYA00380156_ERZ1026852 | MGnify/ENA primary metagenome ERZ1026852 (study PRJEB33269, sample SAMEA4719792) | human gut metagenome | biome: human-associated habitat; feature: organic feature; material: feces | place: Cameroon | collected 2013-10 ...
GTTCTTTAACTTCCAGCCAACTTGGCCATAAAAAATGTTTATTTTTATTGATTAAATTGTGCTCCAATGTAGAAAAAGCATCTGCGTTTTTTTCAACAGCGAAAAGACCTGTCCATCCCGCTTTCAATAAGCCAGTAGACAAGCCCCCACAACCTGCAAATATATCAATATACAAGTTTTGCTTTTTTATCATAAGGCACCTCATTTTTGGATATAAATATACATAATAATTATAAATCTTGTGGTCAACATTGTCAATTGTAAGGGGGGTATTTTTAATGAATACAGCATATTTTTCAAAAGTAACCGATTCTATGTCCTGGAATGAATTAGAAGAAAAAATTATTAAACAAAAACGAAATAAAACTAAACCTTTGCCCTATATAATAGTCGCTAAAATTAATATCTCTTTTTTAGACTTTGAAAAGCTATCTCTATCTCTGCCAAAACCTAATATGCTATACGCGCCTTATACTCATCTATCTGTTGCAACATTACAAGGTATATGGAAGTGTATTTTAATAGAATGTTTTAATAATTCACAAAATGTTTTGTTTTATACTGCCGGAAACAAATATCCGTTGTATGCTTCTATAATCAATTTATAAACACCCTACATTGACCTAAGTTTTAAACTTTGACTTTTTCTTCTTGATGTTCGCACAAAAGCAGCCACACATTATAATGCATGACTGCTATGCAGTAATTTTATTTATCATACTACTTGGATCCATTTTTATTCACCAAGCAAACTATCAATGAAGGTTATCTACTGTACCTTTTAGATTATTTCTTCCACAAGCTTATTTCATCGTCTTCGCCAAAGCTGTAAGCAATGCAGCCATCTCCGGGTTAATTAAAACCTTTATAAGCAGATCGGCATCCACTCCCTCCGGGAGTTCCACCGCGCTGCTGCTTTCCGTCTGATCACGCATCTCCGGATTAAGGTTCTCTTTATTATAAAAGGCATTTTCCATCAGCTCCGCATTCTTTCTTCGATCCTCATCAATGATATGACCATATACTTCCGTTACCATATCTGCCTGCGCATGGCCAGAATCCCCTTGGACCGCTTTAATATCCCCACCACTCAGTTTCAGCTTGTATGTTACACTGGTATGCCGAAGACTGTGAAATACCACATCCGGCAACCCCAGTTTATCAATAATCCTCTGCATCTGATCTCTCAGATAGCTGTCTCCAATGGGTAGCCCAAATGTAGTAGCCATCACCAGATTATAATTTTGATATTCACTCCCCAGTGCTTCTATAATCTCATCCTGTTCTTTCTTTAGATCTGCCAGGCACTGTGCTACCGATTTTGGAATATATACTTTACGGATACTGCTTTCTGTCTTTGGTGTTTTCAGCACCCGGACGGTTTTATTATTTTTCCTCATGGAAGGAAAGGTTAAGATGATATCCTTGGAATTTAAAATATCCACTGCATTTTTTGATACCCGCTCCACTTCCTTATTTATAAGGATATATGCACAATTCTCTTCTATTGCTTCCTCAGATATATCCGCGCAGTCCCATGTCAGACCCAACAACTCTCCCAATCGGAGAGTTGCTGTAAAGCTGAGAATAAATGCCACCTTCAGCCATTTATTCTCACAGGCATCCAGTGCCTGCATCAGCATTTCTGCCGTCCAGATTTCTCTTTTCTGCTTTTTGTGTTTAGGGACAGTTGCATCTACTGCCGGGTTCTTATCCATCAGTCCACATTTTACCGCCTGTCTGAAACAGCTCCTGAGAGTCTTATGAATCCCGTTTACCACAGCCGTTGATATTTTTCTATTGCCAGCTTTATTGCGGCTGCTTTTTACTGCCGGCATTTCCAACAGTTCCTTATAATACTTCTCCATAAAGTGATTATCTATGTCAGAGAGTCTGGTATCTCCGATGGTAGGAATAATGTAATTATTGATTACTGCCATATTGCCATCGTAAGTGAATACGCTCCACTTATCATGACCGTAAATCTTTACATATTCCTCGATCAGTTCCTTTAACCTGACACACTTCGGAACCTCGAATTTCCCCACAGACATTTTATACTCAATCTCTTTTTTACGTGTATCTGCCTCTTTCTGGGTAGTATAAGTTTCCGACTTCTGGTGCTCTATGCCATTTTCATCTTTCACTTTATAAACAACACAATATTTTTCCCTCGTTTTCTTATGAAAGCCATATCACACACCGCCTTCCTGATATTCCTTTAGCCACTGCAGAAACTCATTCCGATAGATGCGAAGTACCTTGCCTGCTCCCACACATGGAAATCTCTCCAGCTGGACCCACTTGGTTATTGTGGCTGATGTTACCCCGGCCAGAGCTGCCGCTTCCTGTCGTGAGATAAATTCCTTTGTTTCCATAGTGGCTTCCTTTGCCGGCAGTTCTTCTTCCGGTTCCTTTTCCACCTGATAAACATTCTGTGCATTCAAGAATTGTTGGAAGCTCTTCTTGGAAATCTATTTCTTATTTTCAAATACCCGGATTTCAAATATATCCTTAAATCTGCTTGCTCTGGTAATAACAGACAATTTTTCTTTGGTGATTCCCAAAAGTTCTGCCGCATCCTGCAAAGGAATATAATCTGCTTCCAGATCAGTTATGGTAGGCATCTTGTCCACCTTCTGATACATGATCTGATTCTCATACCACTGCTCAAAGACCTCAATAGGAATACGTTTCACAAAATCAACCGTAATCGTTTCCAGATTCTCATCCTGCCATACCTTGTGCTTCACACCATGCAGCATCGGTTAATCCACTTTGCCTGCATTCAGTCACCAGTTCCATCCAGTCATCCAAGGAACGCCTTGGGGCTCATTTATCACTCATAATGAAACCTCCAAATGTAGTGAATTTCTACTTCCTATCAAAGAAGTGGAGTAAAAATCTATCTGCTATCATTATGAGTTAGGAACCGGCGAATATCTAGTTACCCAAAAACTAAGCGCTTACTTTTGTTCAATTAGGTACTCTTTTAATAAAAACTCACAAAAAAAGTGAGAAGATTGTTAGAGTCCGCTTGAAACAGCCAGCCTAAGACCAGTAGAAACAACCAATCTGAGTCCAACAGAAAAAGCCACTCCGAGTCCAATTAGAAAAGCCATTACCATATTAATTCATGCTCTATAATGGTGTTAGCCAATGCACCATGAAAGGAGAAACATGAACGAAAATAATAGTAATGACTTGCAGACTATCATAACACAAGTCATAGAAGAAATGAAGTCTGAGCAGGGGGATAAGTTTGATCCAAACAAAATCAACCTTGCTGAAATGGGACGCCGTACCGGTCTGACAAGAGCTCAACTCCGTAGAATAAAAGCAAACGGATTCCTTGTTGTTCCACACGCCCTTACTGGGAGAAAAGCAGCTTCTACAATTATCTCTGGATATACGGGAGTCATAGATGATCTGCTGAAAAAGAATGTATCTAATTCCGAAGTTATCCTGGAACGAATCCAGGAACAGGGATATACAGGAAGCCTGACTACTGTAAAAAGATACATCAGTGAGCATAAAGATCTTATTCCACCTAAAAGGCAGGCAGTTGCACCGCAGGGAAATCGTGGACGCAGATATACCAGCGATGCTGGTGAGAGCTATCAAATGGATTGAGGATTTGTTAATGTCGATACAGACAATAACACTTCTTATAAAGTAGCCTGTTTTGCAATGATTTGTCATCATTGCGGCGAACGTTACATAGAATTCTTTCCAAATGCCAAACAGGAAAATCTGTTTATTGGTATGATTCATGCGTTTAAACGTATGGGGGTTCCAGATCATGTGCTTACAGATAACATGAAAAGTGTTGTTCTTTATCGTGATTCAGAAGGGCATCCAGTATGGAATCATGATTATGAGGCTTTTATGAATACAATCGGCTTTGCGACGAAGCTGTGCAGACCCCGGCATCCGTTTACTAAAGGAGCTGTGGAACGCCTGGTACGTTTTGTAAAAGAAAATTTCCTCGCAGGGCGTGTTTTCGGAACCATCACAGATCTTAACTATGAAGCATGGAAATGGTGCGACAACCAGAATCACCGATATCATAAGGCGGTTGATTGTATTCCGCATAAACGACATTCTGTCAGATGTATGAAAAATGCTTCATTACTGAACGATACTTTTGATGTCAAAAAATATTTATGCCCCATCCGCTGTATTTCATTTGATGGTTTTGTTACTTACGAAGGGCGGCGTTTTGGAATACCTTATAGTTATGGCAAACATCTCTGCCGTGTTCAGAGAGAGAACTTTACTCTGTATGTCTATGACCTGGAACTGCGCAAGGTCCTGATTACACATGATGTTATATGGAGCAGGAAAGACAGTTTCTGCAGGGACCAGTTCGTGGATGAACAGCCGGAAGAAAAGCCATCTGTTCCGGTAAAAATCAGTATTTCGCAGAAAACGGAAACTCCAAAAAAATCAGCTTTTGCAAAGTTTGCATTTGGAGGTGACAGAAATGAATGAAACGCGGATTGAACAGATTCAGGCAGACGCTTCTGTACTGGATATCAAGATAACAACCCAGGAAATAGCACTATATCTTTCCGAAAATAAAGTTTCTCCGGAACATTTGGAAGCATTGAAAGAGTTTATGATTTATCTCAGACAGAATCAACGCGATAAGGCAATCAGTGCACTGTTACAGCACAGTCGTATTCCTCAGAAAGAGCCAAGTACCTTTGAAAACTTTGATTTTAGCAGAGTGACTGGCGAACATGCTGCCCAGATAAAATCACTTCCAAATCTGACAGCACTTTATTCAAGGCAGAATATCGCTTTTATAGGCCCACCAGGGGTCGGAAAAACTCATTTATCAATGGCTTATGGAAACGCCTGTTGTCATAAAGGTCTGAAAGCTTATTTTATAAAAGCGACAGAACTAAATGAAAAATTCACAAAAGCACGAAGAACAGGAACTGAAAGCAGTGCTGTCTCTGGTTTGGTTAGACCTTCTTGCCTGATTATAGATGAAATAGGCAGAAGTATCTTCGATATGGAAAATACCCGTCTCTTCTTTGACATGATTGATCGTAGATGCAGTAAAGAAGGACCAAACTGTATGATTTTTACCAGTAATCTGACTCCAGACAAATGGCGTGACTTTTTCCGGGAAGAAGATTCGTTACTTTGTGCTTTGAACAGAACTTTTGATGCTGCTACCGTTTATCTTATGAAGGGAGAACGCTATCGAGGACGAAACTTGAAAACCTATTCAATAGAAATCAGTGATCCGGCTGAATAACTGTTGATGATTAAATAGCCAAGGTGCATTGGCTATTTCTGTTGAGCTCAAATTGGCTGTTTCTATCGGACTCTGAGTGGTTGATTCTCCCGGACTCTAACAACGCCTCAAAATACGATTTGTAATTTAATATTATCTGCACTGAAATCACCCCCTTGCTTAATCACATTCTGTGCAATCTCTCATTTTTTCATCAAAAATAGTTTCTTCAATAACGCGAACACACTCATCTGTATTCTTCTTTATCTCATTTCCCCAAAAGCGAATTACAGTCCACCCCATGAACAAAAGTTTCTTGTTAATTTTGTCATCCCTTTCAAGGTTCCTCGAAATTTTCTTAATCCAGAATTCACTGTTATTACTTTTTTCAAGACGCGGTTTCATCACTTCCCAATCCTTTCCATGAAAAAATTCTCCATCGCAGAAAATCGCAATCTTATACTTAGTCAAAACAATGTCCGGTTTGCCTGGCAGTTCTTTATAATTTTTTCTATATCTATATCCTTTTTTCCACAAAGCCTTCCGGAGCAACACCTCAATCTTCGTATCATTAGATTTGATATGCTGCATATTCTTACGACGCTGCTCCGGAGTTAATACATCAGCCATAGCTATTCCTTCTTTTCAAAGGTATTATCCTTAATATAATCTGCAATTGTCGGATTATCTTTCATCATACCAAGAAGCATCTGATGATACTTGACAATACGATTTTCCATTGAGTTTATTCTTCTGGCATCAAAGATTTCCACATCAACATGTGCAGGCAGAATTATTCCAACATTATTTGCATTCATCATCATGCTGTATGCAAGTAACTGTAATCTGTCATTTCTTGAATCACCATTCGTATAATCTTTATACTTAACATCAAAGACAACTGTCTCTCCGCTCTCTCGATCAGTAAGAATCAAGTCTGGCTTGATGGATCCGGATATGTATTTTCCAGGATTAGAAAGACCTTCCTCTTCCATAAACACATCCGTCTTATTATCAAATTTTTCCAGCCTTATGCCCTTATCACTCTTGCTTCTGTATGACTCAATTCCATTCTTTTTAAGATAAGCACGAACATATACCTCAAATAGTTTCTCCATTGATATGGCATATGGAACAATATATCCAGTTGTGCTAATCTCACCGTTTGATTCAACTGAAATATCATCCAAAACCATTCGGGCCATTGCCATAACTGGCTTATAATGTGTGTAACATCCAGAAAACTTCAAACCATTGCAAGCCGTACCTCTACACTGTATATCTGAGATATGCCTAAGTGCATTGGAACAATAAGATATCATGCTCGCATAATTGTTATTATCCTTGCTGTAATCGCCAAAATAATCAACAATAAATCTTTTAGCCTTTCTCAATGCAGCTTTTAATATTTGGTTCTCTATAATATCATCTGAAAAACGTAAGTACTGACAATAAAACCTGTCATTTCTACCATGCATGGTATTTGACCGGATGTTTTTTTCAATAATAATTTTTCCTTTAACTTTTCCTGTAAGATTTTCCTCTTCTTTCAGCATTCTGCCCATTAGAGGTCTTCTACATAGCAATCTAAGCAAAGTAAGAAACACTGTCACTGTAATGATACTGTTCTCCGAAGAAATACTGTCATCGACTTTTAATGGTTTCTCATTCTCGAAAAAATAGAAAATCTCATTTCTGTCAATTGCCTCAATATCCTTTTCTTTATGCCTGTTACTAATTGTCTGCGGAGCCATGTACCGGTCAAACTCATCGTCATCCCTTATATAATTTAGCAGTTCCACAACAGTAACATTAAACCTTGGAACAACCTTTATCAGAAGCTCGTTTCCCTCAGCATCATACAATGTCTCATCATCAACAGATTTTATTCTACATATTCCAACCAGATTCGACGAATAAAGACTATTTCGATAGTAGTGAATTCCCAGATTCACTCTCGATTCGCTGTATGTAACATATAAACGCTCAATATCCTCTGGTTTGATATAATCGGTAAATCCGTCCATTTTGGTGTTGTCAGTTATAAGATATATACGCTTTCCGTCATTTGGCGCTTGCCATCCATTCATATAACCACTCCCACCTATGCAATAAGATCATTAAATATCTTTTCTATAACCTCTCTCTGTGATGTCATATTTATCTTTCCAGCAATACAATTCAAGAAACCATTGAATCCATCTGTAGCATCACTGACATCAAAGCTGATAATGCCGTCTTTATAATACTCTTTGAGAATAGGTATAATCTGATACTCAAATCGTTTCATCAGCTTGTCCTTACTATCCACAAGAAAATATGTGTGTCCGATCTGCACGTCCTCTTTTCTATATTCCGGACTAAGATAATCTTCTTCAAATACCTTTTCTACATATTCAAAGAGCTTACTTGCCTGCTCATTGAGTTCCTCTTGTGTAGTTCCTTTTTCAGACTTGTATGTTTTAATAACCTTCACATCCGGTAACTGTTCAAAGAAAAGGAATCTACGTCTGATAGCATAATCTATTCCTCCAATAGACTTATCAGCAGTGTTCATGGTTCCGATTATATAAAGATTATCTGGCATGCTAATCCTGTTATTATTATTTACAGAGTATGGTGTCGCAACTGGTTCAGTTCTATATTCCAGTCCATATATCAGCTCACCAAATACTGTTGCAAGATTTGCACGGTTAATTTCATCAATAATCAAGAAAAATTTAGTCTTCTTGTGTTTTTTTGCAAGTTCAGCTATATTACCCAAAACCTTGTTGACTGTCTCGTAAAGTATTGTATCTGATCCAGGCTTTGTAGATACTTTAATTCCTCTGATAAAATCCTCATATCCATAAGATGGATGGAACTGAACTATATCCCACGCAACATCAGGCTCTCCTTTACCCTTAAATAACTTTGCACAGTATTTATCCTCATTAGAATAATCCGCAATCTGAATGTCGGCTAACTCCTCATCAGAACAATTATGTGCCATATATTTCAAAAATGCTTTTGCAGAATATGTTTTAGAAGTTCCCGGAGGACCTTGAAGAATCATCTGTTTAATTTCAAGCGTCTCCATCGCTTCCTGATATTCCTTATAGATTGAATCACTCATCTCGTTATCTACTCCTTCCAGTATTATTTTAGAACCATCTTCTACGGTTATTACGTCCCCTGGATTACTCCAAAGTACACTCAGCTTTGCTATGCGTTTTCGGACTTTCTCATTTGCTTCTTGATTGTATCCAGCTTCTTCCTGTTTCCAATCACTATCAGTTCTTCCAGTTTTATTAACGCTCTTTGGCTCAATTTTCTTAAAATCGCTTAGGAATGACTCCCACTCATTTTTTATATATTCAAGCAATTTTTTCTTATCTTCATCTGAACTGGTATTCTTTAAATACTGTGAATATGAGTTTATTAAAGCCTGATAGTATTGCCATACAATTCTAAACAAAACAAGGTTTCCACCAAACGACTCTCCTAGCTTATAGCCCTCCGTATTTTCCCAGCACGCTGCTTTCACATAATCCTTCGGATGAAATCCACCTGTAAAATAATGTTCCGAATCATCCACCAAAATTGTTCCACCATTATAAAGGCATCTTCCATCTGACTTACCACTTCTACGGATCTTATTGTGTTGGATATTGTTTGCTATGAGCGTTGCCAGGTACGTAACACCACCTACCTCAACCTCACGGTAACAAACCTTCTTGTTAAATAAGATTGCATTTTTAATCTGGTCATCAGAGAGTAATTTTTGATCTATGATTCTGCCAACTAAATTTTCTATTGGAACGGAACTACATTTTCTTGTCGAATCCTCAGCTATAAACCTTGTAGCTGTAACTCCATTCTTATATTCACTGAAACTGCTTTTCTTTGAAATCTTTGGAGTTGCTGTCTTCGTTTTAATACATGCTGCTTCCAGAAGCCGAACAGATTCACTGGCAGCTCTATCAAGGATTCCCTCTGAAATATATTGTTTTAAAATCGGAATCAACTGATATCTAATTTTTAAAGCAACATTATCTCCGCTGAAATAGCCATGTCCAAGAAAGTATCTGTTCTGATCGTATGTGCTAAGCCTATACTGCATATCCAGATAGTTAAATACCAGACTTCGCACCTGGTCATAGTAAACAGCATTTTCTGCTTCTGAATCTTCTGTAATATATTCAATATCAGAAAGAATCTCCCTGACATAAAATTTTCTCATCAAATCACTCGAAAGAGCTATTGCTCCTGCTTCAGTAGAATTATAAGTTCCAATCACATAAAAATTAGGCGGAACCATAATTACGGATCCTGAATTCAGATAAAGCTTAGTTTCCTTCCCTTCAGATCCAATTGCATTTATCGCATCACCCACAAGGGTCGAAACGTCATTTCTTTGCAGATCATCCATAATCAGGACATACTTGGATCCTTTGCCTTTTTTGTAATCCTCAGCAGCTTTAATGACTGTTTCAAGAAGAATTTTGTCTTTATATTCAAAAGTCATTTTCCCTGATTCAGTATCAGCAGATATTCCTCCAACTACATCCTCATATGTAACGCTATTGTGACAAGAAATAATTTCAACATTTACGCGTTGATCTTCACTCGATGGAAAGCAACTGTATTCACTTTTAGATAACTGTTCTGAAATTCTTTTGGCAAGGTAGGTTTTTCCCACTCCTGTACTTCCGGTGAGTAAAACCGCCTTTTTCTGATAAAGTGCCTCCGTAATTTCAGACAGTAAGTCTTCAGTTTTTACTGTCATAAATCATCACCTTATTCTATTTCATCTAACATTTTACTCAGTGCAAGTGCTACTCTCTTTGCCAACTGAGGAGGAACCGCATTACCAATCATTTGATATGCATTTCCTTGTGAACCAACAAAATCAAAATCATCATCGAACGACTGCAACCTTGCTGCTTCTCTTACAGTAATAGATCTGCTCTGGCTTGAATCATAATGAATAAACCTATTACCATCTTTATAAAGATGAGCAATTATTGTTGTGCTCGGCAAATCAGGTTCAAGAACATGATATCTGTGAATCGGAGATTTCGAACCAACCTTTTTTTCATATAATTCACTTATCTTCTTACTGTCATATTCACGGCGACCAGTTTCAATATCCAATGCAAGTATTTTAAAAGTATCCATATCTCTCAAATTATGATATCTGGGTTTATGCCATGTAATATTTGTTTCCGGAATATCATGAGATTTACGCTTTTTATGATGCTCCTCATCATAAAACGGTCTACAAGCAGGCAGATCACCTATTGCTTCACGAACAGTTATTTTTCTACTCACTTTATACTCTGGCAATATTTCACCATAGAATCTACTCAGTATTTGCTGTGTATTATCATATCGCTCTGCATCTACACCAACAATTATCATTCTCTCTCTATTTTGTGGTACACCATAATCACTGGCGTTTACTTTTGCTACTCTAAGCTCATCAATGATATCATATCCTATATCTCTGAATCCTTTTCTTATTAAATCTGTAATTGGTTTTCCATTCGGAGCTGCGCTTAAAATCCCTGGAACATTTTCAAAAACAAATGCTTTCGGTCTGTATCTATTCACAACATTCAGATAGTGTTCAAACAAATAATTTCTATAATCGTCACGCATACCATTTTCATCACGCACTCGCCCAGCCACCGAATATGCCT
>ERZ1026852.1793-NODE-1793-length-10931-cov-3.934994_pt1 | contig 10931 bp, 9 predicted proteins | sample MGYA00380156_ERZ1026852 | MGnify/ENA primary metagenome ERZ1026852 (study PRJEB33269, sample SAMEA4719792) | human gut metagenome | biome: human-associated habitat; feature: organic feature; material: feces | place: Cameroon | collected 2013-10 ...
TCTGGAAAGTGGTTTTTCCAGACTGATCTTTCCCATATAATTTACATTTGTTTTTCCATCTATCATTATCTGTACCCTGCTGATCGGACTTCCTTCTATGATCGAATTTACGATTGCATAGACCGGAACTTCCGGATTCATCACATTTGTTGTATCCAGGAATCCCTCATCCAGATTCACATAACAGATATGATCTTTCACAGACACACTAAGTACCTTCGTCTCTGCCGGGATCACCGCCGTCTCATCATCGGAAGAAGGCCCTTTGATCAGTTGTTCTACCAGCACCTTCTCTTTTGACACACTGCTGTTATATCTGATATTAACCTTTTCCTTAACCAGACGGTCTCCCTGTTTATTTCCGTAATATAAAATAAATGTCTCTTTCTGATAAGCATGCAGACTTGATCCTGTATTTTGCACAAAATCAGACGGCTGCATATAGCCAATTTCCTGCCCGTTCTGATTTTCCAGCGTTTCCCCGTCGATTGTAAATAATACAGAATCCACTCCTGTAATCTGCCCGACAGACTGAACCACCGCAGCACGCAGCACGATTTCTTCTGATGCACTCATCTTCTGATAGTCCCGGTTAAAATCCAGTATAAGTGTTCCATCCTTTATGGACCATTCTTTCACTTTCACACCTTTTACAAACGGACTCCGGTAATCAATATTATCTGTATTCTTCTGTATGGTACTCAGGACTTCTTCTATCTGCTCTTTCTGTGTTTTCCCTTTGATCCTGATTCCCTTCTCCACCAGTGAAACACCCTCGGAATCCGTATAATAGATACGGGTTCCTGTTATTTTTCCTTCTTTTTTGCATCCCGAGACTGCCATGATGCAGATTGCTGTAAGCATCAGGATCCGGTAAATCTTTTTCTTTATCATCATACTCTCCTTCTGCCTAAGATACATAGTTTAACGGGATTCTGACAGTAAAAGTAGTTCCTTCCGACGGCTGGCTGAACACCTTGATCGCCCCACGGTGCATTACGACCGCACTTCTTGCAATTGCAAGTCCCAGACCGGTTCCTCCGATTTCCCGGGAGTGTGATTTATCCACACGATAAAATCTTTCGAAAATGTGCTCCTGCGCTTCTGCCGGAATACCAATTCCCGAATCCGCCACTTCAATATAGCAGTTCTTGTGATCTGCATTCAGAGATACATGTACCCATCCATTTTCTTTGTTATACTTAATTGCATTTTCCACCAGATTTGAAATGGCAAGCGAGATCTTCATCTCATCCACTTCGGCAGTCACCGGACGGAAGCTTTCATAGACCAGCTCAATATTTCTAGTTGCAGCAATCGGACGCAGACGTTTCAATATCTTTTCCACCAGTTCGTTCATATTTTCTGATTTTATATTCATGGTGTTCGCCGTATTCGCAGTCTTATCCATCTTTACAAGCGACAGCAGATCATTGATAATCTTATTCTCGCGCTCAATCTCTTCCGACATATCTCCCATGAACTCTTTATAAAGCTCCACCGGGGCATCCTCCTGCAACAGAAGTGAATCTGCCAGTACTTTCATAGATGTCAGCGGCGTCTTCAGTTCATGCGACACATTTGATACGAACTCATTTCTCGAATCATCCAGAGTCTTCATACGGCCGGACATTTTGTTAAATGCCTCTGACAGCTCCATCGTCTCTGTATACGTATTTTCATGGAGATAGTCATCATCATATCCTTCTGTTACTGCTGAAATGGACTCTGTAATACGTTTAAACGGCTTCAGCATTGCCATCCCTGCAAGAACAGCGATCATCAAAATAACCAGCACTGAGGCAAGTGCTACCACATCTGCTTTGTTTCTTAATATCTCCAGACTGTCCAGTACCGAGTCTGTCGGCGCACTGACAAGCAGCACTCCCACAACCGCATTATCCTTTCCCAGGATCGGCGCTGTGACTTCTATATAGCGGTTTTTCTTATTGTATTCACTGGTTCCTTTTTCCTTGAAGCAACGGATCACATTGCCGGACACGATCGTCTTTCCCTTGTCCATATCATAAGTATCTTCCTGTATCTGGAAATTACCATCGATCACCATCACACGTCCGCTGTAGATATTAGATAGCTGTACCAGTTCTGTCCGTATGACTTCTGACGTATCTCCCGTCAGATATCCGGAACTGCTGAGCTGGTTACTGAGAATGGTACATTGATTCTGTATCTCCGCAGTGCGTACCTCCACTGCACGTTTCTCATAACTGATCAGGAACACGCCTCTCATGATCAGTACCGGAACGATTCCTGCCAGTACAACCAGCAGGATGATCCGGAATTTCATGCTCCTGAATATATTTTTTTTGAAGTATTTTTTAACCCCTGAAATAATAACCCACTCCCCATTTCGTATATACATATTTTGGATCACTTGGATTCGTTTCAATCTTCTCACGCAGTCTGCGGATATGTACATCCACAGTTCTGGCATCTCCCGGATACTCATATCCCCATACGATATTCAACAGGTTCTCTCTGCTGTACACTTTGCCAGGATTCATGGCAAGCAGCTCCAGAAGATCGAATTCTTTCGCCGTCAGATTGATTTCTTTCTCACTGATGATCACACGTCTGCTCTCACAGTCGATCTTCATCTCACCTTTTACAATCACTTTTTCATTTTCCTGATTCTTATCACGCTTATTAACACGGCGCATGATTGCCTTGATCCTTGCCTTAACTTCCAGAATGTTAAATGGTTTTGTTATGTAATCATCTGCTCCATAATCCAGTCCCAGTATCTTATCCATATCATCACCCTTTGCTGTAAGCATGATGATCGGAACATCCGAATATTCCCGGATCTGCTGACACACTTCAAAACCGTCATATTTTGGAAGCATGACATCCAGAAGAATGATATCATATGCATTCTCTTTCGCCAGTTTCAGTGCTTCCTCTCCATCGTAAGCACAGTCTACGCTATACCCATCCTGTTCCAGACTGAACCGGATCCCTTTTACGATCAGTTTTTCATCATCCACAACCAATATTCGTCTGCTCATGTTTCTACTCCCTTATCAAACCTTAATTTGATCTTTTACTTTCTGAAATACGCCTTCTTTGATTCCTTCTACTTCCATCAGGTCTTCAATCTTCTGGAATTTCCCACATTCTTCACGGTAACGTATGATCGCATCTGCTTTTGCCTCTCCGATTCCAGAAAGTGTCATCAGCTCGTCTCTTGCCGCTGTATTGATATTCACTCGTCCATCTGCCGTATTCCCGGCATCCGCTCCGTCTGTCCTTCCATTGCCCGTATCCTGCCCCGAAATGCCGCCATTTTCACTGCCTGATTCTGCTTCTTCTTTTGTCGGGACATATATCCTGGAACCATCTTCAATAATTTCTGCCTGATTAAGAGCTTCACCGGCAGCATCTTCTGTCAGCCCTCCGGCCATCTGAATAGCTTCAAACAACCGGCTGTCCGATGTCAGTTCATACACTCCGGGAGATCTCACGGCACCGCACACATGCACATAGCAGACCTGTAGTTTTCCCTGTTCATTCTTCTGACAGTTCTGTCCGGATCGGGATTGTCCTGTCCCGGTATCCCTTATTCCTTCCTCTGTTGTCTCTGCATCTTGTTCCGGGTTTTTATCTGCTTTTGCCAAATCTGTATCACGTCCGTCCAGCGAAATGAGTTCCTTCTGTTCTCCGGACTTTTTGTCTCTGCAGCCAGTCAGGCTCATGGTACATATCACACCTGAAATCATCAGAAAGATCCGTATTCTCCGGCATATTTCTTTCTGTATTTTTTTCTTTTCTGTTATTCTGTTCTGTCGTTTTTCCCTACGCATAACTTCTCCTTTACAGCCTGTCGAAAACTGTAAATCCCCGCATATGCCCAGTGAATTAATTGTACTATTTCCATTGAAAAATTGCAACACCAATGAGGGCAATGGACATGCCAATAATTTTGCGTATTTCCAGTGGTTCTTTGTCTACTCCGAACAATCCGAGCAGTTCAATCACGTATGCTACGATCAACTGTGAGATCACGATCAGTAGAGCGGCCTTTGCGGGTCCCAGTGCCGCCATACTCTTAATTACGGTCCATGTGATCCCGGCACCGATCACTCCTCCGAGAAGTACATACTTCGGTTCCACTTTCCACAATGCTCCGACCGGATCCCGTCCGGCGATCAGCCACGCTGCGGCACACAATAGAAATGCACTGAACTGCACCCAGCCGTTACTCACCCACATTCCAGCCGTCTTTGTCACCTGCGTATTGAATACTCCCTGTACACTCATAAGCGCTCCCGACAAAAGCGCAATCAAAAAACCAGTCATCTTCATACCTCCTGCTTATGCAGATAATATGTCCCATGACTGGTTTTTTATGCTGTTTATTTTTGAAATATTACAGCTTTTATACTTTTACATGTATGATCCCATATCTTTCATTCTTTACAGTACTTTCTTTAAGATCTGGATCATCTCATCCACCTGCTCTTTTTCAATGATCAGCGGCGGTACAAAACGGATCACATCGCTTCCTGCTCCGATGATCAGAAGCCCTTCTTTCAAAGCTCCTCCGGTGATCTCCGATAACGGTTTTGTCACCTGGATTCCCTGCATCAGACCTTTTCCTTTGACTGCTTTTACGCAGTCATATTCTGACTTCAGTTCTTCCAGTTTTTCTGTCAGATATGCACCGACTTCCTGCACATGTACCACAAGATCATTCTTTTCAAAGATTTCGATCGTCTTGCTGACTGCCGTACATGCCAGAGGGTTGCCCCCGTAAGTTGTACCGTGATCGCCCGGCTCCAGTGAATATTCCGCAACTTCTTCTGTCATTGCAAATGCTCCGACCGGGATTCCGCTTCCGATGGCTTTTGCCATAGACATGATATCCGGTTTGATACCGTAAGCCTGCCATGCGAACATAGAACCTGTTCTTCCCATACCGCACTGTACTTCATCGCAGATCATCAGGATTCCTTCTTCATCACAGAGTTTACGGATTCCCTTCATGAATTCTTCTGTAGCGGCATTGATTCCGCCTTCGCCCTGTAACGGTTCCAGAATGATCGCACAGGTCTTGTCTGTCACCAGCGCTTTCACACTGTCCAGATCATTATATTCTGCAAATGACACTCCCGGAACAAGCGGTTCGAATGGTTCACGGTATGCATCATGTCCTGTCACAGACACTGCCCCAAAGCTTCTTCCATGGAAAGATTCCTTCATGGCAATGAATTCATAGCGTCCGGTTCCTTTTTTGTATGCATATTTTCTTGCGGCTTTCAAGGTTCCTTCTACCGCTTCGCCGCCACTGTTGGTAAAGAAGATACGATCCATTCTTGTAATACGCTTCAAATCTTCCGCTGCCTTTCCACAGGCTGTATTGTAATACAGATTGGATGTATGGAATATCTTATCGATCTGTGCCTTTAAGGCATCGTTCAATTCCCGATTGCCGTATCCAAGTGAAGACACCGCATATCCGGCTGCAAAATCCAGATATTTTTTTTCTTCTGTATCATACAGATAGGCGCCGTCTCCATGTTCTAATACAACCGGGAACTGATTATACGTATGTAGCAGCGCTTCGTTGGTCTCTTTCATATATTCATTCATAGCTTATTCTCCGTGATAATATCTTTCTTCTACATCATTTTTAATTGCAGTTCCGATACCTTTGTTCGTAAAGATCTCAAGAAGCAGGCAGTGCGGGATTCTTCCATCCAGAATATGCACTCTGGATACTCCGTTCTCGATCGCATCGATACAGTTCTGGATCTTCGGAAGCATACCACCGCCGATATAGCCTTCTCCCATCAGTTTCTTTCCTTCTGATACATTCAGTTCTGAGATCAGTGTGGAAGGATCATTCGGATCTTTGTATAGCCCTTCAATATCTGTCAGGAATGCAAGTTTCTCTGCATTGATCGCCTTTGCAATTGCACAAGCCGCATCATCTGCGTTGATGTTGTAAGTATTATATTCATCATCCAGACCGATTGGTGCGATGATCGGCAGGAAATCTTTCTCCAGAAGATCATAGATGATATCTGCATTCACTTCTTTGACATCTCCGACAAAGCCGATATCCTCACCGTCTGCCAGCTTCTTATCTACTTTCAGAAGTCCGCCGTCTTTTCCACTGATACCAATAGCTCTTACTCCAAGCTGTTCTACTAACTGTACAAGACTTTTATTAACCTTGCCAAGGACCATCTCTGCAAGTTCCATCGTCTCTGCATCTGTCACACGGAGCCCGTTAATAAAATGTGGTTCCATGCCGACTTTTCCTACCCATTTGCTGATCTCCTTACCACCGCCGTGAACGATGATCGGCTTGAATCCGACTAATTTCAGAAGAGTAACGTCCTGAATGACTCTTGCTTTTAATTCTTCATCTACCATGGCACTTCCGCCATATTTTACTACTATAATCTTACGGTTGAATCTCTGGATATATGGAAGGGCTTCGATCAGTACTTCTGCTTTGTCCAGGTATTTCTGCATTGCTTTTTCCATCTTCAATCTCCTGTCTTTTCATCTCTGTCCGTTTTCACAGCTGCGTTACACTTACATCACGCAGCTGTACATTCCTGTGTATTCGGAACTGTTTTTAGCTTCTGTAATCTGCGTTGATCTCGATATATCCGTGAGTCAGGTCACAGCCCCATGCAGTTGCTGTCTTATCACCCATCTTCACATCTGCGATTGCTGTAACTTCAGGCTCAGACAGGATCTTCGTTGCCTCTGCCTCACTGTAATCTACAGCTGTACCATTTTCAATGATCTGGATCTTTCCTGCTTTGCTTTCGAAGAACAGGTCAACCTTTTCAGGATCGAACTGTGCTCCGGAATATCCCATTGCACACAGGATTCTTCCCCAGTTTGCATCATGTCCTGCGATGGCTGTCTTTGTAAGGTTCGAGCATACGATTGATTTTGCAAGTGTCTTAGCCTGCTCTACGCTCTCACATCCAACTGCTTTCACCTCGAATAAAGCGGTTGCACCTTCTCCGTCTCCGGCGATCTTCTTTGCAAGGTATTCATTGATTGTATGTAATGCTTCTGCAAAGTTCTTATAATCCTCTGTTCCATATGTGATCTCCGGGTTCTCTGCCAGACCATTCGCCAGTAATACAACAGAGTCATTTGTAGAAGTATCTCCGTCTACAGAGATCATGTTGTAAGTATCTCCGACATCTTCACTTAATGCTTTCTGAAGTGCATCCTTTGTGATCACTGCATCTGTTGTAATGAATGCAAGCATCGTGCACATATTCGGATGGATCATTCCGGATCCTTTTGCCATACCACCGATTGTAACTGTCTTGCCGCCGACTTCGATCGTGACAGCCAGTTCCTTCGGGAATGTATCGGTTGTCATGATTGCTTTGGCTGCTTCTGTACCATTTTCCAGTGTATCGTTCTTCTTTCCTGCCAGCACCTCGATTCCTGCTGTCAGTTTGTCGATCGGGATCTGCTTTCCGATGACTCCGGTAGAACCGATGAGGACACCGTCAGCGGAAATATTCAGTGCTTTGGCTGCTGCATCTGCAGTATCTTTACAATATCCAAATCCTTCTGCTCCGGTGCAGGCATTGGCAATTCCTGAGTTTACAACGACTGCCTGTGCTTTTGCACCACTCTTTACAACCTGCTGATCCCATTTTACCGGTGCTGCTTTGACAACGTTTGTTGTAAATGTTCCTGCTGCCACGCATGGAACCTGACTGTATACCAGTGCCATGTCTGTTCTGTCTTTATACTTAATTCCTGCTGCTGTACTTGCTGCTTCAAATCCCTTCGCTGCGGTTACTCCGCCTTTTACCTGTTTCATCTGTTCTTCCACCTTTCTTAATTCTCTTATTTATATTACCGGCTGTTCTCTGATCTCGATTTTCTCGTTTTATCTTCCGGTTCTTTTATATACTCTTTTATTTTTTATCCGCAAAATCTGCTTACTGGATAAACGCCGTGATATTTGCTTCATTCAATGTAAAATCGTAATAATTCAGATCTTCTCTCTTCGTCCATCCGATTTCTTTCCAGAATGCATTTCCGATATCGTTCTGTGTAAATGCGATCAGGGATACTTTGTTGATGCCTTCTTTTTTCAGTGCTTCCATCGTAAATACTACCATGGCTTTTCCGATTCCCTTCATCCGGTGATTCACATCTACACACACATGATACAGACAGCCTCGTCTTCCATCATGCCCGCAGAGAATCGCTCCGACGATCTTACCATCTTCTTCGGCAACTACGCTTGTTGTTGGATTTCTTTTTAAGAAGCGTTCTACACCTTCCTTTGAATCATCCACACTTCGTATCCCGAATCCCTTGATGCTCATCCACAATGCGTGCACCTGGTCGAAATCCTCAATTGTCATTACTCTTATATTCATATGTATTATTTTTCTCCTCTGTCTGTATTTTCCAATAGATCAGTCTATGGGAACATCGGTACCAGTTCCAGTCCTTCTGTCTCCGGAAGCCCGAACATCAGGTTCATATTCTGTACCGCCTGTCCTGCCGCACCTTTTACCAGGTTGTCGATGGCTCCCATCATGATGATGCGGTTCGTTCTTGGATCGATCTTGAAGTTGATATCTACGTAGTTACTTCCTTCTACCCATTTTGTCTCCGGGCATACATCTTTTTCAAGAACACGGACAAATTTCTCATCTTTATAATATTTATCATAGATTGCTTTGACTTCTTCATATGTTACATCTTTTTTGAGTGTTGCATATTCTGTTGCCAGGATTCCTCTGTTCATCGGAACAAGATGTGGTGTGAAGTTGATCAGCACCTTCTCTCCGGATGCGTATCCGAGCTGCTCCTCGATCTCCGGTGTATGTCTGTGGCTTGCAACACCGTATGCCTTCATATTCTCATTCACTTCGCAGAAAAGGTTCGGTACTTTCGCACCACGTCCTGCTCCGGATGTTCCTGATTTTGCATCTACGATCAGGGTGTTCATATCAATGATTCCTTCTTTTGCCAGTGGATAGGCAGTCAGGATAGAACAGGTTGTATAGCATCCCGGATTGGCTATCAGTCTTGCGTTCTTTACATCTTCTCTGTTGATCTCACAAAGTCCGTACACCGCTTCTTCGATATACTGCGGACTCTTATGCTCGATTCCATACCATTTTTCATAGGTAGCTACATCTTTGATACGGTAATCTGCGCTTAAGTCGATGATCTTTGTCTCACTTAAGATCTTGTCATTCATCATCGATGCACAGAAGCCCTGCGGCGTTGCTGTGAAGATCACATCTGCCTGTTTTGCAAGTTCTTCCATATTATCATCCAGACATTTCGCATCCACGATCTGGAACATATTCTGATATACGTCTGCATACTTCTTATCTATATAACTTCTGGAGCCGTACCATACGATCTCTGCGTCTTTGTGTCCGGTGAGGATTCTTACCAGTTCTCCTCCGGCATATCCGGTCGCTCCGATAATTCCAACTTTAATCATCTGTATAACACCCTTTCCGATATTGAATTTTTATAAATTATCGTACGTTTTATAGTACCCCAAATTCCTGTGATTGTCTAGGTTGATGGGATTGTTTTTTCAAAAATCCATGTATTTACTTTTGTGTTGTAAATCATGAACTTGCATAATTATACATCTTCACTGCATATTATGCAAGCTTTTTCTTCAAATTGTTTTGGGATTTAATTTAATTGAGATTTAATTCAGAAAGGCTGTGGATACCCGAACCGAAATAAAGCTTGGAAAGGCGTAACCGTAGTGGACTCCACCGGGTTACGCCTTTCCAATCTTCTTCCTCACTTCCGTCTCCACCAGCACATTCTGATACCTATAAATACTAAGCAGTATTCCAAACATCATATAACTGATCATAATCCCGCTTCCTCCCGTAGTCAGAAACAGACAGTAATTATTTGAAAGCGGAAAATACCCCAGATTCTCCACTACATATCCGATGAACTGAACAAGCAGAACCACCACGCATCCGGTTCCCATGATCATGCCAAGCTGGTTTTTCTGGTGTCTGGTCTTTTGAAGGAACCAGATCAGGACTGCACCTACAACAGCAATCACCAGTACTGCTGCCAGTATTCCATAATAATGTATGATAAATGCCAGCATATAATCTCTGTTAAAGAACCATATCTCTTTACAGTCTCCACGACCAGTAAGATGTGCTCCCGAGACCATATTTCTGATCGTCCCCCAAAAGTTTCCTGCCTCATTGCCTTCCGGATGGATGAATGCAGACAATCTCTCTGTCTGGTAACCTCTTACATAACCCATTTTAAGCAGTAAAATCATGCCTGCTGCCGGAAGCAGGATTACCAGACTCCACATGGTGATCAGTGTTCTCTTTTTATTTACCTCAAACCAGCCTTTCCATACTGCAATTGATAATAAGATCAGAAATGTAAATTCTACACTGACTGCCATAGACTGATTCGGAATATGTAAAATGATCCATATCGGAAGCACCTGCCACAGCACCGCTTTTGCGATACCAGTGTATCCTGTCTTTTTTCCTCGCATGCTATATAATATTGCTGCGTATACCGGAACGATCAGATATAACAGCGGCCGTAACGGTAATACCATGCCGAATAAAAACGGGATTCCGTATACCGCCCCGTTGACATACACCGCACCCATGAATACACTCAGTCCCATCACTGCGATCCAGCCGGCAGCCAGCAGCTTTGCATGCTTTCCTATCCTGCTATAATCAACATAACAGATTGCGATCATACAAGCCAGCCCTGCGAATGCCCACACAACACTTTTCAGATAATCAATGTTGCCGCCAATTCCTGAAGCGATCCATTCTACACCGACCGGATTGTTTCCCGCATCTGTAAGGACACTTGTTCTTATGCAATACATCATCAGAATTCCTGCCAGATTCAGAACCGCAATGAGGCCG
>ERZ1026852.1795-NODE-1795-length-10922-cov-3.492040_pt1 | contig 10922 bp, 11 predicted proteins | sample MGYA00380156_ERZ1026852 | MGnify/ENA primary metagenome ERZ1026852 (study PRJEB33269, sample SAMEA4719792) | human gut metagenome | biome: human-associated habitat; feature: organic feature; material: feces | place: Cameroon | collected 2013-10 ...
TGTCTCGTGGGCTCGGAGATGTGTATAAGAGACAGCATTTGCCGTCGGGATGCTGAACGCATTCTACGCGCTGAAAGGGCAGTATGCCAGCAAGGAAAAACTGGCCAAGGAGGCCATCTATCTGGAACGGGTGCTCTGTGCAGAGGTCGGCGGCTGGCAGGACCAGATCGCGGCGGCGTTCGGCGGCTTCAACCGCATTGATTTCAGCGCGGACGGGTACGAAGTGCGCCCAGTCCTGCTGTCGCCGGAGCGCAAAAGGCGTCTGAACGGCAGATTGATGATGTTCTTTACCGGATTTACCCGTTTCTCGGCGGAGATCCAGCAGCTCAACAACAGCCGGAACGGGGCAGACAAGCTTGCGCGGCTGCAGGAGATGCTGGCGCTCGTGGATGAAGCCGAAGCCATCCTGACCGACGAGCAGGCAGACCTGAACGAATTTGGCCGTCTGCTGGACCACACCTGGAAGCTGAAGCGCGGCACCGGCGCAGCAGTCTCTACCGACTGCATCGACGCGCTGTACGCCAGAGGCATTGCCGCTGGTGCGCTGGGCGGAAAACTGCTGGGCGCGGGCGGCGGCGGATTTCTGGTATTTTACGTGGAGCCGGAACATCAGGCCGCCGTGCGCCGGGCCATGCAGGAGCTGCTTTATATCCCGTTCCGCTTTGAAAACGGTGGCACGCGGGTCATCTACTATGCGCCCGAGGAGGAGCCGGCATTATGAAAGCTGTTATCATGGCCGGAGGCCGCGGCACCCGCATCGCCGCGCTGGCAGGGGATCTCCCCAAGCCGATGCTGCCCATTGACGGGCGTCCTGTGCTGGAGCGGGAGCTGGGATCCCTGCGGGAGCAGGGCGTGACGGATGTGCTCATCACAGTGGGGCATCTGGCCCCGGCCATCATGGAGTACTTCGGCGACGGCAGCGGATGCTCGCCGCAGACGGGCCGGCCCTTCGGCGTCCACATCGAGTATTTTGTGGAGAAAGAGCCGCTGGGGAATGCGGGCGCGCTGTTCCGCATCCGGGACCGGCTGGACGAAGATTTTCTGCTGCTGAACGGAGACGTGATGTTCGATGTAGATCTGCAGCGCTTTGCGGCGTTCCACAAGGTTCATGGCGGGCTGGCCACCCTGTTCACCCACCCGAACGGCCACCCTTATGACAGCGGCCTCATCGTGGCGGACAGCGAGCAGCGGGTGACCCAGTGGCTGACCAAGGAGGATGCCCGCCCGCAGTATTACCGCAACCGGGTCAATGCGGGGCTGCACATCCTCAGCCCAAAGCTGCTGGAAGGGAACATCCCGGCGGGAAAGGTAGACTTGGACCGGCAGATATTGAAGCCGCTGGCGGGGACGGGGCAGCTGCTCTGTTACGACAGCCCGGAGTACGTCAAGGATATGGGAACGCCGGAGCGCTATGCGGCAGTCTGCGAGGATGTGCGCAGCGGCCATGCGGCGGCGCGGAATCTGCGCCGGAAGCAGAAAGCCGTCTTTCTGGACCGGGACGGGACCATCAACCGATACGTTGGCTTTCTGCGGAATATCGACGAGTTTGAGCTTCTGCCCGGCGTGGCACAGGCTGTCCGCAAAATCAACGAGCTGGGCTGGCTTGCTGTCGTGGTGACGAATCAGCCGGTCATCGCCCGGGGCGAGGTGACGGAAGAGCAGCTGGAAGCCATCCACTGCAAGATGGAGACCCTGCTTGGCCGGGAGGGTGCGTGGCTGGATGCTATTTATTACTGCCCCCACCACCCGGACAAGGGATTTCCCGGCGAAAGGCCGGAGCTGAAGATCCATTGCAGCTGCCGCAAGCCCGCGCCGGGGATGCTGCTGGATGCAGCACAGCGGTTCAACATCGACTTGAGCTGCTCCTGGATGGTAGGAGACGGGAAAAATGACGTCCTCGCCGGAAAAAATGCGGGGTGCAGGACGGCGCTGCTCTGTGCCGACGGGACACCGCCGGAGCTGGGGCAGGAGAGGACGGCACCATCCTTATACGACTTCGTGGAGCAGGTGCTGCGTGGAAAAGAAGGAGAAGAGAAACGATGAAACAGACTGACGGGGCAGAAAAGCAGCTCGAGCTTCTGCTGCAGCGCTATCCCATCCTCGCCGGGCAGCGGGATGAGATCGACGGTGCCTACCAGATCATCGCGGCCAGCTACGAGGCGGGCGGCAAGCTCCTCATTGCGGGCAACGGCGGTTCGGCAGCGGATGCGGAGCATATCGTGGGCGAGCTGATGAAGGGGTTCAAGAAGACCCGCAGGCTGGATGAGGCACTGGCGGAACGGCTTCTCCGGGAAAGCCCGGAACTGGGGCCGGACCTTGTCCAGCATCTGCAGAAGGCACTGCCGGCCATCGCTATGGACGGTCATCCGGCTCTCACGACGGCATATGCAAACGACTGCGCCCCGCTGATGTGCTTTGCCCAGCAGGTCAATGGCTATGGCAGGGCGGGAGATGTGCTGCTGGTCATCTCCACCAGCGGAAAGAGCAAGAACATCCTGTACGCGGCGGTAACGGCCCGCGCTCTGGGCATGAAAGTGGTCGGCCTGACCGGCGGGGCAGACAGCCCGCTGCTGCCGCTGTGCGACGTCTGCATCCGGGTGCCGCTGCAGGAGACCTATCAGATACAGGAGCTTCATCTGCCCATTTATCACTGCCTGTGCCTGATGCTGGAAGAACATTTTTTTGATGAATAAAACCACTGCCGCTCTTGACAAAGAGTGGTTTTGTATCATAATGGTTGTACATACAACGATGTAGATACATCTTCTTGAGATAAGACCCGGAGGCTGTCTATGGATATTACCGAACGAAAAATCACAAAAATCGCGCGGGAGGCTGAAAAGCTCGTCCTGCTCACGATGCGGGAAGAGGGCGTCGGCACAGCGGAGATCGACCTCATCCACGCGCTGCGCCACCACCCCGGCTGTACGCAGGCCCAGCTGGCCGAACTGCTGCACGCAGACAAGGCGGCTATCGCCCGGCGGACCAAAAATCTGGAAGGGAAGGGTTATCTGACCCGCGAGGACGCCCCGAACGACCGACGGAGCCAGCTGCTTTTCCCCACAGAAAAGGCCGAGAGCCTGAAATCCTCCAAGGCCGGAATTGAGGCCGCTTTTTACGAGTATCTGACGAGTGTACTGACGGAGGAAGAAGCCGCTGCCTTTGCCGCTTCGCTGAACAAGCTTTATACGGCGTCCAAGACCGAGAGCCGTGCGGGCTTCCCGCACTTCCGAAATGCCGCAGGGGGGGAGACGACCGATGAAAAATGAGAAGACCTTCCGCCCGGACCGGATATTCTCCTATTTCCGGGTCGAGTGGCTCCCGTTGGCTTTCGTGACCCTGTCGGGCCTCATCTATAACATCGGCCTGCTGGCCACCCCGTGGTTCGAGGGCCGTCTGGCCCAGTGCCTGGCGGACATCTTGAGCGGCAGCGAAACAGCGGCCCAAATGGCGCTGCTGGTTCTGGCCTATATCCTCGTCACCCTGCTGGTGCAGGCGTCGCGGTTCATCAAGCGCTTTTATGTCCGCCGCTTTGCCAACAACATCAACCGCCGGATGAAGGGCATCCTCTACGCCAATCTGGTGCGCCAGAGCCGGGCTTCGCTGGAAAAAGAGGGCGCCGGTGAGCTGATGACCAAGGCCATCTCCGATGTGGACGACTGCGTCGAGGGAATGCGCAAGTTCACCACCGAAGTCTTTGATACCGGCGTGGCGCTGGCGGGTCATGTGGTCATGCTGCTGGTGTACGACTGGCGGCTGGCTCTGCTGAGCCTGCTGTTCACGCCCTTCTCCTACGTCTGCGCGGTATGGATGAAAAAGCCGGTCCAGCGGGCCGGTGCGGCCTACAAAAAGGCGGCGGGCGCACTGAGTGCCGCCACCCTCGACCGCGCCCAGAACGCCGTGACTTACCGCATCTACGGCTGCGAAGACGCCCGCGTGGAGCGGTACGAAGAGGCACTGGATACCTACGAAAAGACGACGGTGAAGAACAATGTGTGGCAGTCGGCCTTGCCGCCGCTCTATCTGGCGGCGTCAGAGGCAGGCGTACTGTTCATTTTGTGGTTCGGCGCAAAGAATGTCCTCGGCACCGGCTGGCGTGTGTGGGACATCGCGGCCTTTACCACCTTCCTTTCCTGCTTCACCAAGCTGGTGGTCAAATCCTCCAAGGTGGCCAAGCTCTTCAACTCGGTGCAGAAGGCCGAAGTCTCCTGGAAGCGCATCAAACCTCTGATGAAGTCGCCGGAGCAGCTGGACGCGCTGGATGTCCCGGCGGCGGAAGATGTGACCCTCAGGAATCTCTCCTTCGCCTACGGCGACACCCCCATCTTCTCGGGGCTGAGTCTGACAGCCCATCCCGGCGACATCATCGGAGTCACCGGCCCGGTGGCCTGCGGCAAATCCACCTTTGGCCGGGTCTTCCTCTGCGAGGCCCCCTATGAAGGCTCGGTGCAGTTTGGCAGAAAGGAGTTCTCCGCTCTGACTCCGCGTCAGATTTCGGCCACCGTCGGCTATCTGGGCCACGACCCGGAGCTGAGCGCCGATACGGTGCAGAACAATGTCCTCTGCGGCAGCAAGCAGGACGCCATGCCCTATCTCGCCGCTGCTGCGCTGAAAGGCGAGGTGCTGGCGATGGAGAACAGCCTCGATACCGTCATCGGCAGCAGCGGCACCCGTCTTTCCGGCGGACAGGCCCAGCGTCTGGCACTGGCCCGGACGCTGGCCCATCCGCGCCCTGTCCTCATCCTCGATGACCCGTTCTCGGCCCTTGACCGGGACACGGAGGATACGGTCTTCGCCGACATGCAGGAATATGCCAGGGATAAGGTCGTCTTCCTCATCTCGCACCGCCTGTACCACTTCCCGCAGATGCAGAAGATCATCTTTATGGACGGCGGAAAGACCACCGTCGGCACCCATGAGGAGCTGATGGCATCGGCCCCGGTCTACCGCCAGCTGTACGAAAGCCAGACAGGAGGGAAACGGCATGGAGAACAGGCGTAAAAATGGTGTGTTTGAGGCTATCCGGATGGCCGCCGTGACCCACCGCCTTCTCACAGCGGGGACCGTCCTGTGTGCGGCGGCATCGGTGGCGGCGTCTCTGGTGCCGCCGCTGCTGTTGGCCCGCATCATCGACGGGCTGACGGCCGGACTTCCGCTGACGTTCCCTGCGGTGCTTCTTTATTTCGGCAGTCTGGCGCTGGAAGGGATACTCTCCTCGGCGCAGGAGAGCCTGCTGGTGCTCTTCGGCCAGAAAATGACCCACGCCCTGCGTTCTGAAATGTCCCAGAAGCTGACCAAGCTTCCCGCCAGCACACTGGTGGGGCAGAACCCCGGCGAGGTGGCCGCGCGCTTCTCGGGCGATGTGGATACAGTGGAGGCGCTGTTCACCTCCGGAATCATCAGCATGGTGGCGGACGCCTGCCGCATCCTCTCCATCATGGCGGTCATCGCCGTGAAGAATACCGGCCTTGCGCTGATTTTGCTGCTGGTGCTGCCGCTGTTCGCCGTGTTCACCCGCCATGTGCAGACGCGGATGCTGGCAGCGCAGCTGGATAAGCGCCGGGCGGTCGCCGCTGTGTCCGGCCAGGTCCCGGAAACACTGCACAACATCCGCACCATCCGGGCTCTGGGTCTGGAAGACTACATGGAGCGCCGCTATGACCGGTGCATCGGCGAAAGCTATGCCGCGATGGAGCGGACGAATTTTTACGACGCGATCTATTCGCCCGTCGTGCTGGTGCTGAATGCCGCCGTGGTCGGCATCGTCATGCTCCTCGCGGCTTCCGGCAATGCGGCCATTCTGACCCTGTTTGGGATGTCGGTCGGCACCTCGGTGGCTGTCATCAACTACATTTCCTGCATCTTTGCGCCAATCGAGAGCCTTGGCATGGAGATACAGACCATCCAGTCGGCGATGGCGGGCGTCAAGCGCATCGACGCCTTCCTTGACCAGCCGGAACGCACCATCCCCAAGGAGCGGGAGACCTCTGCCCAGGGTGATGTGGTGCTCTCTCATGTGACCTTCAGTTACGGCGAAAAGCACGTCTTGAACGATTTTTCCATGACCGTCAAGCAGGGCGAGCAGGTGACGCTGGTGGGCCGGACGGGTGCCGGAAAGAGCACAGTCTTCAAGCTGCTGCTGGGACTTTATCACCCGGAAGCCGGGTCGGTGACCATCGGCGGCGTGGACGTGGTGGACATCACGGACGCCGAGCGCCGCACCTGCATCGGCTGTGTGGAGCAGCATTTTGCCCGTGTGCCGGGTACGGTGCTGGAACAGATCACGCTGGGCGACCCCGGCATCACCGAAGAAATGGCAAGGAACGCCGCGAAGCTTGCCGGTCTGGATGCCGCCATCCAGACCCTGCCGAACGGCTATGATACGGTGTGTACTGACGGGCTGTTCTCGCAGGGCGAGTGGCAGCTTCTGTCCATCGCCCGTGCCGCAGCGGCAGACCCTGCCGTGCTGCTGCTGGACGAGATAACGGCCAACCTCGATGCTGAGACCGAGGACCGTGTCCTTGAAGCGCTTCGCCGCGCGTCCGAAGGACGCACGGTGCTCTCCGTCTCCCACCGCATCTATGAGAACCTCGGCGGCCGGACGGTAGAGGTCAGGACGCAGACCTGGTGATGCGGCAGATACCATAAAACAGAACGCCCCCGGTGAGCCTGGGAATGATATGTTCCCTATATAGTGAACAAATCAAGCTGTACTCTTCGGGGGCTTTTGCAATGGGAGAAAACGTGGTATAATATCGCTAACGCGATATTATAGTTTTATGCGCAGCGCCTCGCCGCTTGCTCCTGCGGAGCTGCGTGGCAACCGGCTTTGGATGCGCAATTATGTCATTTCACTGCGTTCATGGCATAATAGGAAAAAACTTTTGCGGGAAGGTGAGTGCGCCATGAAACAGAAAAAAGCCTATTACCACCTGCCCGGATTGTTCGAGTTCTACGAGCTGTACCGGGAGTTCCTGCCCCTGTTCCGGACGCACAGAGAATACTTTTATGACTGGTGCGACATCGGCTCCATCTACGGCGCACCGGCCGACTGCGTCTGGGGCGGGGGACGGGCTGGCTTCGGGGAGCATGACCCCAAAGAAGTCCTTGCCCTGACGCGGGAATACGGCATCTCGGCGCGGCTGACCTTCAGCAACTCGCTCCTCCGGGAGAAACATCTTTCGGATAAAAAGTGCAACGCCCTCTGCGCCCTGTTTGAGCGAGAAAACCAGGTGCAGAGCGGTGTCATCGTCCACTCGGAGCTGCTGCTGGACTACCTGAAAACGCACTATCCGCAGCTTTATTTCGTGTCCTCCACGACGAAAGTGCTGACAGAGTTTCAGCAGCTCCGGGCGGAGACAGCCCGGGAAGAGTTCCGCTATGTGGTGCCGGACTTCCGGCTGAACAAAGCCTTTGGAGAGCTGGACAGTCTGCCGCAGGCGCAGAAAGACAAGGTGGAATTTCTCTGCAACGAGTGCTGCTGGGTCGGATGCCGGGACAGAAAGCGCTGCTATGAGAATGTCAGCCGAAAAAATCTCGGCGAAGCCTGCCCCGAACACATCTGTACCGCACCGGGTGCGGAGGAAGGCTACCGCTTCTCGAAAGCGATGGAAAATCCGGGGTTTATCGGCATCAGGGACATTCAGGATGTCTATATGCCGATGGGATTTTCCAACTTCAAGATCGAGGGCCGGGGCCTGGGCAGTGCGCTGGTACTGGAATTTCTGCTCTACTACATGACAAAACCGGAATACCAGCTGCATGTCCGGGAAGCCATCTATCTGGACAATATGCTCGACCTGTTCTGAGGAACTGCATTATCTGCCACTCCGACCTGCCGGACGGCGACTGATGCCACGACGAGGTGCTGCGGTGTACGGGGTGCTTTGCGGCAGTCTGGCGTGTTCCTATACCAAGCTTTTGAAGGAGATGCAGAAATGACCGAAAAAGAGAAGATGCTGGCCCATCAGATGTACGACGCAAACTACAACAGGGAGCTGCACGATGAGCGCATCGCAGCCAAGGAGTTGTGCTGGGAGTATAATCAGCTCCGCCCGTCGAACGAAGAGGGCCAGAGAGCGGTCTTGAAGAAACTTCTCGGCAAGACGGGGGAGAATTTCTACATCACTGCGCCGTTCTGGTGCGATTATGGCTACAACATCGAACTGGGCGAAAATTTCTACGCCAACCACAACCTGGTCATCCTTGATTGTGCTAAGGTGAAATTTGGCGATAACGTCTTTGTTGCGCCGGACTGCGGTTTCCACACCGCTGGTCACCCCATCGACTTCGAGCGCCGCAACGCCGGGTTTGAGTATGCCTACCCTATCACGGTGGGGGACAATGTCTGGATCGGCGCAGGCGTGCAGGTGATGCCGGGCGTGACCATCGGCAGCAATGTGGTCATCGGCGGCGGCAGCGTCGGGGTGAAGGACATCCCCGATAACTCGGTGGCTGTCGGCAATCCCTGCCATGTCATCCGTGCCATCACCGATGAGGACAAAAAGACCTGCTGGAACAGATAAAACAAGAAAACGGCCCCGCCGCAAAGACCTCAAGAAATTTTCCTCGGCATAAAGGAAGCTTCGCCCATCCGTGAAAACCCGACGTACCCCTACGGCGACTACTTCGTGAAGTACGGCGGCGAAGACCTGGATGCCTTCACCGAGCGGGTATACGGGGCAGTGAAGGGCATTGCCGAACACGCGGCAGGGGAGTGCATCCTTATCGTCTCCCACGGCATGGCCATCCGGCGCTTTTTGACTGAATTCCCGGAAAAGGCGGGCGAGGTCACCGGTTTTATCGGCAACTGCGGCGTCCTCGAGATGACATATGCAGACGGAAAGCTGACGGTAGAAAAAATCATTGACCCGAGCGGCTATCGGAAAGGCGTGGGCTGATAAATAAAACAAGGGCTGCTGTACAGCGTCGTACAGCAGCCCTTTGCAGTTATTTCCGGCTTGCCAGCTTGTTCAAAAGCATCACGGCCAGCACGATGACGCCGATGACCAGCACGATGCTCACCATCCCGATGACCATGATGGGCAGAGTCGTCATCCACGAAGTAAGATGCAGCATATCAGTCCCTCCTTTAGCTCAGCAGGGTCAGCAGCAGTCCGCCGGCGATGACAGAGGCTATCTGGCCCGAGACGTTGACACTGATGGAGTACATCAGCAGGAAATTCTGGTTGTCCTCCTCGAGGCCCAGCTTGTTGACGACGCGTCCGCTCATGGGGAAGGCGGAGATGCCGGCTGCGCCGATCATGGGGTTGAGCTTTTTGCCCTCCGGGAGGAAGAGATTCACCAGCTTTGCGAACAGCACACCGCCGGCGGTGTCAAACACAAAGGCCACGAGGCCCAGTGCAAGGATGAGCAGAGTGTCGGGCCGCACGAACTTGTCAGCGGTCATCTGGCCGGCCACGGTCAGGCCCAGCACGATGGTGATGAGGTTTGCGAGGACGTTCTGCGCCGTTTCACTCAGGGTGTTCAGCACACCGCACTCCCGCAGCAGGTTGCCGAACATCAGAAAGCCCACCAGTGCTACGCTGGCCGGAGCCACGAGTCCGGCGATGATGGTCACGACGATGGGGAACAAGATCTTGGTCAGCTGGCTGACACTGCCCTTCTGGTAGGGCATCCGGATGCGGCGCTCCTTCTGGGTGGTCAGCAGTTTGATGACCGGCGGCTGCACGATGGGGACCAGCGCCATGTAGCTGTAGGCCGCCACCATAATGGCACCAAGGTACTGGGAGTGCAGGACGTTGGCCACGAAGATGGCCGTGGGGCCGTCTGCCGCGCCGATGACGGCGATGGAAGCGGCGTCCTTCAAATCGAAGAAGAAGCCCGCGAGGAAGAGGGTGAAGAAGATGCCGAACTGCGCCGCTGCGCCGAAGAGCATCAGCCACGGCTTCTCGAGCAGCGGGCCGAAGTCTATCATCGCACCGATGCCGATGAAGAGCAGCAGGGGAAACAGCTCGTTGGACATTCCGGCCTCAAACAGAGCCGAGATGGGGCCGACGGTGTCGCCCTGCGTGATAGCGCCCGATAAGGGCAGATTGACGAGGATGGCTCCGAAGCCCATGGGGAGAAGCAAGCTCGGCTCCATCTTTTTTGCGATGGCAAGGTAGATGAGCAGGGCGCCGATGCCCCACATCACCACCATCTGCCAGGTCAGGTTTCCGAAATTGGAAAAGAGACTGGCGAATGCGTTCCAGAAATCCATGTCATTGCCTCCTTTGAAATCTGCGGTGCAATGACGAAAAAAGAGACTTCCGCCACAGCACCAATTACTGTGACAAAAGTCTCAAGCGAACACATGACATCGGGCATTTCAGCCGTGTTGACGCTGCCATGCAGCGCTCCCATAAGGTGGAGCGCCCTTTACTCCCTTTTATCCAATTTTATTAAACCAGAATATGCGAAGCCTGTCAAGAAATGTGCGGGACTTTTAGCTGAATCTTAGGGGGGACTCTGAATATAGAGTGAAAAAAGAGGCTGAAGAGTACGAAAATGATTTTTGCACTTTATTCTTTTACAACGGCCGCCTTCTCGATGCCATAGCGGGCAAAGAGGGGGAGGGCCTCCGGCGGGACCGTCTCACCGCTGACCACGATGGGGATGGCAGGCGGGCAGGAGACCGCCGGTGCGGCGCAGATGCGGCCCACGGCCTCGGCGGCAGGGATCATCTCCTGCGGTGCAAGGACAGCTTCCCGGATGGTGAAACAGCGGGGCTGTGCCTCGAGCGCCCCGGCCAATGCCGCGAAAGCGGCAGGATCGTCAGCCGTAACGGAGACATCGGCAGCAGGGGCCTCATCGCAGATGGCGTGCAGGGCCGTTTGCAGGCAGGCAAATTCTGCCGCAGAACTCTCGGCGGAAGGCATCAGCACGACGTAACGGGGGTCGGCATACTCGCACTCCACACC
>ERZ1026852.1796-NODE-1796-length-10913-cov-11.989685_pt1 | contig 10913 bp, 10 predicted proteins | sample MGYA00380156_ERZ1026852 | MGnify/ENA primary metagenome ERZ1026852 (study PRJEB33269, sample SAMEA4719792) | human gut metagenome | biome: human-associated habitat; feature: organic feature; material: feces | place: Cameroon | collected 2013-10 ...
TAAGACATTCTAATGAATAGGTTTCCGAATTACTTAGATATAATGTAGATGTTTCAACTATATTAAGATTATTACTGAATAAGCTTAATGGTCTAGAATATTTTGAATCACTATGATGATGAAATGTTTTTATTTTTCCCATATTGGTTATAATATCTGAGAGAACAATACTCCCATCATCAAGATACTTCTTTATACTTAATAATAAAGGACTTAAGCCTTGTTTCAATGTTGCTGTAGAATTCAGTAAACTTAAAGCTTGCTCAATATTATCATTATCTAAATAGTCATTAATATCTTCATAATCATCCGTTTCAGACGAGAGTCCAGAATACTTTACCAATATATTTTTTAGAAGCCTTTTATATAAATCTAATCTATTCATAACTTATTACTTCATAAAGACATATTAAAAGCATCCTTCCATGAGATATTAGTATTATCTAACAAAGCCTCTGTATAATACATAATGGCTTTACGTACGACCATTCCTATATTTACCTTGACGCTTGACAATTCATTATAGGCTGCTTTATATTGATCTAAAGAAAACTCTTCAACATTATGAATACAGTCTATACAAGATTTCAATCCTTTCAATATTTCAGAAGGATTGCTATTCAATGTTTTTAGGTATGAGCCCATACCTGCCATGATTCCAGAAATTGTAGTATCCTTGAAAAACCAATCTGAAGAATCTTGGTCGACACTTATCTTTTCATCTAACTCTACTAATAAACTTAAGAATTTTTGAATAAAGTTCACAGTAAAAACGTCTTCTACTGAAGACAAAGAAATATTGGATGACAAATCTGTATCTTTGTAAAGCATTTCTCGTGAAAGGCGCATCGGTTTCATGTTTATCAATGATTGTACACCGATTATCACTGTTGAAAGGTTATAATTGCCTATTTTGCGAGAACTTATTTTACCATCTTTAGAACGATGTATTTTGATATTATTATTATCGAATTTTTTTTCTTCAAACAAACGCATATACATCAGTTCGAATTGATGGTTTATATTCATTTGCTTTTGACCGGCATTCAAGATTAACATTTGCTTGATTTCTTGATCTACCGTTAAATTTGTCCATACATATAAATACAAATCAAAATTTGAATACTTCTCTTTAAGATTCCAAACATTGATGTTGCTGTCGCGTTTAAACAACTTTCTTACTTGTCGAGGTGACACTGCCATCGTATAGTTTTCACAAGAATTTCGGAACTCTTTGGTTATTACTCTATAATCATCACTTTTTTTATTAACAGCCAAAGTAGATAGTTGATAATATATCCATAGACGGAAGGTGCGTTGTAATCCATCTAAAATATTGAATTTGGTGACATCAATAATCTCTGATTCCAAACAAACATCTTTGGAAACTAAGGATATCGGTGGAAGAGGCTTAGAATCAACAACAGCATTTAATATCGTATCTAAAAAAGGATTAGAAACGATACCTCTTTGAATCTCGTAATTAAAATTTGCGGTCGATAGAGATTCTATATAGTCTAATAGTGAAACCTTTCCTAAAATCCACCCGGATTTTTTATCTAATACTTTTATCTTCATAACATATTATATAGTAGAACTACAACGATTATTTTTAACTATCTTTCTTTCGTCATCGTTCAAAAAACTAAAGTTTGTTTTAGGGAACAATTTATAATGTGTTCTGCTCAAAAGTGTTTGTTCTGAAATATTCTCCAAAAAAGAATTATCGTCCAAATACTGTTTGAATCTATATTGATGATTTTTATCTTGACCCATGTTGGATATACTATTATAAAAGAGTAATCCTAATTCTTCATCAGACATCTCTGATTGAATGAAATTGAGATATGTATGAATGTCATCTTTCTTTCCTTCCCAATGTTTTATCACAAAAGAGATCAAGTTATGAACGTAACGAAAATAAAAACCAGCATTACATCCTTGTTCTTTGACATATTCATCATAAAGGTTTCCTAAATCATGGAGAGCTGTTTTATATTTTGTTTCAAGTATGTCATTCTCATCTAATGCATTCATTGCCATAGCAAAATCATTATTACTACCTATTGTTTCAAGATAATAATCTTTGAATCTAACATAGAATTCACTCATGTTTTTGGATCCTGATTTTGAAAATTGACAAATTTGTTTATCTCCTTCAGACCGTACATTATAATACATAGAAAGCATATTGAAAAATGTTCCTTCAAATCTTGTCCTAAAGGCATCATCTTTGGCTTCTTTACTCTGTTTCTGTTGAGCATTAAATGTCAAGAACAAAAATATGGTAGAAACAAATGCCAAAACTATTCCAACTGTGCCAGATAAGAAATCACCAATATTATCACCTAAATTATCTTCAATCTTAGAGATCACCTCTTCGTCTATTACACTTATAAAAATATAAGAAAATAACAGACATGTAGCAACAAAGACTAAGATATATGCAACATACTTAAGTGTTTTCATCTTTACTTGTTTTTTTAGATATTATGTAGGATATTATAACATTTGCTTGTTCAAAGAGACTCTCATAAGAAGGATAGCCAGTTGCATCATTACAGACATGTTTTGTTATGTCTATATTCATACCTATATTTGTCATTCGTGCTACTGTTACAGTTCTTCTACTTCCATTAATATCTAATTCAAAAGCCACGTCCTGACATTCAATATTATTTACCTTATATGGTTCATTATTCTTTTTTCCTCTCAAAGAATTAAAAACGTCAGCTACTTGTTGGATAAACTTATTTTTAGGAGCTATGAAAGATACTTCTGTAGTACACTCTGAAAAATTGAAATCAGGCTTCATGGCTTTGAACTGACCACTGTCAACACCACGTAACACAACTTTTTTAGCCCCTCCTACTGCTGCAAGATTAATTTTCAAAATCTCAGGTACAAGATATGGACTAAAGTTGATCATAAATTGATCTATTAGTTGTGGAACGATAAAATCTCTTATTGCTTTAGTCAAAACTGAGAAAATTCCATTATTACCTATTCTTTCTAATACCAAATAACCTTTATTTGAATTGGGTTCAATATAAATCATAAAGTAGAACGGCATTAATGCTGCTTCGTTCTTTGTTTTGGTGTATTTTGCTTCACCCGTTTCAATATTGATTATTTCTTCTTGAGTACCATATTCTCCACTTTCAATGATTCCATCAATATAGTTTTGATGACGATGATATATTATATCTGCATTAGAACTTCTTTTTAATCGACTTACCTTTTTATTCTCCGTATCATTTAACACCTTAAGAGTAAGATTATCACGCCAAGAGTTAAACATTATATCAACAAGTTTAATAAAGTCTTTTCCTTTATCAAAATTTGACAAATTTTCTAAGTCGTCTTTTTTTAGATGCTTATAGATTGTTATTTGATATACACTTAGACTTATACTTTTCATCTATACGTTTTTTACGAATTAAATATTTTAGTTTGTACTCAAGACAAGACATGTTAGTTGGTTCTCAATTTAGGGCATAGCCCTTTGTATGTGCTTTTTGAAAGTGCCTATAATTTCCTCACCATGACATAGCTAAAGCGAGCTTTGCTCTGTGCATTTGGATTGATAGAAACGCTGTTAAAAATTTCATTTGTTTATTAACTATTGGCATATTGCCAATCCTATTTATTTCATGATTTTCGGCTGCACTCGGCATAGCTCAAACAAGTTTGGCTCTGAACTCGTTTGCATGAAAATTCCTCGCTCGACAATCCGAAAGCAAGCTTTCATTGTTCTCACTTATCGAAAAAGTTTCATACTTTTTCTCGTCATGGCAAAGTTCAAGCAAGCTTGCTTTGCTCATGACTTATCGAAGAAGTTCCAAAGCTTCTCTTCTGTACATTTTTTATGTTTAAGCCTCAGAGGCAAAGATTCTTTTCCGAAATTAAGCCTTAATTTGAGGGCTTACCAATTATCAAATCTAAGATTTCATCTCTCATTCCTTCTACCTTTTTCTTCAAATCACCAAGGTCTTGCGGTTGATCTACATGCACATGAGAATATATGGTTCTAATTTCAGATTTATTATTTTTGTAATCATATGAACATGTATAAACGTCTCTGTTCTCTCTAATGTTAAACCAAGTTTGTTTATAAATTTCGAAGAATAATGGTAATAATAATTGTATGACAGCAATACCAGACATGGATTCTATTAAAGCAGTGAATACAAATGATAAGGAATATGATGATATTAATTTGAAACAAGCTAACAAACGTACAAATGAAACATTTGTTGGTATGGTTCTCATTTCATTTCTCCAACGAGGTTTAATATAGTTATCGATATCTACATCCAAGAATTCTTTACATTGTCGGACAGACATCGAAGAAATGCACTTGTTTAATGACACAATTTGATTATCAGAAGGGTAAGGCTTCAGTTGACCTTTTATTGAAGACAATTCTGATAAAACTAAAAGTTGTTCTATGCGTTGTCTAACCTGCATCTGAGCAGCCTCTGTAATAGAGAAACAGAAGGGCGTCGAATTCATGAACTTATTCATATATCCATCATAATTGGCATTCATACCATAGAAATGATGAAACAGATGTTTTGTTATGTCATAATCCATCACAAGGATTATCTTGTCAAAACCAAACTTGTTCTTATTATGACAATCATCATAATATGGGTTGTCTATCTGAGATGACAAAACGTTCATGATTCTGAAAAGATGGGCAGGATCCAAACGGTCTAAATCTTCTACTATCAAGACCTTCTTCCCCATTATATGTTGTAATGTATTTTGAATTAGCATCGTAAAGGCATCACACTCGCTTATGCTTCCTTTTTTGCCATAAAAACCGTTTAAATAATCATCGGCAATATTAACATCATTCTGTTCCTGATACTTGTCATAGACACTTTTTACACAACTGGCCAATGTCTTAATTTTTTCAACCGCATTTCCTAAGGCTGGTACTGGAGCTATGCATGCAATGAACTGTAAAAGTTTAAGTAACGATTCCTTGTTGAATATGGCATCAAAAAGCTTTACATCAGCTGTTTCATAATCTATTATCTTATCATCCTTGATTAACTGAAACAGAATGTCACGTTTGATGTATTCTATGATGTCCTTATTATCTTCTACAACATAATTGACAGGATGTAGGGTTATGAAATAGTAATCACCTTTCTTAGAGCCGAAGCTTTTTATGAACTCGTTAAGAAAATAAGATTTTCCATCTCCAAACTTAGCCGAGAAAATCATACGACTTTCCTTCTCAAAGACTTGCTTAAAGTCTGTAATATATTGAGAAATATCTATCTTTTCCATTTCTTATGATTTAGACTTATTCGTTGAGTTTTTTACTATCGCGCAACCTCTGCTTAATTCCATCCAACGTTATGTCAGCCCAATGTTCATAGTTGTTCTTCATCTCCTCTTTCTCTTCATTAGAAAAAGCTGAGTGTTCGATGTAGTTTTTCACACTTTCAACTGCAACCTTCTTGAGAGCATCAAGATTAGAGCTATGAATCTTACCAGTAATAAGATGCTCTGTTATCTTGGCATAAAAATAACCTTCAAGGTAGGCTGTACATATGTCTTTAGCTTCTATCATTTTCATTTCAGATTTGATAATTAGTTGTTGTTATCTAACCTGATGGATACTACTTTATACGTTCTTTAAGCTCTTATTGTTCTCAGAATATTTTTCGCCAATAGTATATTTATCATTATCATACTCATCAGCACACATTGATGTTGCATAAATCAATTGGTAATTATCATTACCTATTTCTTGCAAATACTTAATTATTGTTCTTTGAAAGTTTTTTGCTCGATTTTCCTCCATTCCTTTATCTTCCATATTATCTGAAAATAACAACCTCGGAAAACGCATATCTGAATTCTTCAAAGAAGCCAAGAATATTGCAAAACGTGCAGCCATTTTAAGGTAGAAACCAGAACTGGCTGACAATTTTATATATTGGTTGGAAATATAGGCTATATTCTGTTTGTAGTCTATTGTAAAATCATCAGCACTCTGAAATTCCGTTTGACGTAATTCGTCATGCTTTAACAAATAAATACCTGTTTTTGAAACATTCTTGTCTATTTCACTACGCTTTTGTTTCAATTTGGATTCTTTTGCCTCAATGAATCGAGTTAATTTAGATTCTTTTTGCTTCAATTCTTCATGACGTTTCAATAGACTTTCATATTGAAGGGCAGTTTCCAGTAAAGTCTTGTATTGAAGTATCTCGCCTTCTTTAAATCCCTTAGTTTGTATTAACTGGTCTAACTGCTCATCAGCTGTAGTTCGTACATTTTTCAGAGAAGAATCCAATTGAGATTGGGCAGCCCTTAAATATGACTTTACAGATTTTAGTTCTAATTGTTTCTCTGATTTGAGTCTCATATTCTGCGCTAACAATTGTTCAGACTCTCTTATCTGAAATTCAATCTCCAACTTTATTCTAAGTGCCTGAGCTTTACCTTGCGTGTTGTCTATTGGCGATTTACATAGGCGGCAGTGTCCTTTGGGCACATTGGTGTCAAGCTTAGACAAACACTCGGGACAATATTCTAACGGCAATTTGTCAAGGTAATCCCTTGTGGCAATAGACGAGTCCAACGCTTCGATTTTCTTGGAAAGTGTTGCGATAAAGAAGTTGGAATCAAGAATTTCCATATCCAGATTCTTTATTTCATTTTCCAATTCAAGTTGCTGCCTTCGTTGAGCTGAAACTTTTAACTGGAGAGTTTCATACTCCCTCGTTTTCACCTTGGCTTTTACCGTCGATTCCCTCATTTTTACAATTTCTTCGGTAAGACGATTTATCTCATTGGCAAGATTGGACAAATAAGATTGGATTGCCGCACTTGATTTGGTCATTGGGTTTGCAAAAAAGGCGTTGGCTATCTTTATTGTTCCTTTGGATTCTTTTAGTTCTCCTTGTACTGACAGCAGATCCAATTTTGCACAGTACAAGTCTTCGTCATACACACCGAGTAATACTTCTGCTACGGTTTCTCTCGTCAATTCTTTGTCGAAACGTTCAAAATAAAAAAGTGACTCTGTTGGCGACTCTTGATCCAAATACACTAAACGCAATAGTTGGTGCATCGTAATATTGCTGTCGGATTTTACCTCAGGCAAACCAAGCATCTCAAACAAAATGTTAGAGAAACTTCTTTTTTCAGAAGAAGTGTTATATCCAAACTTTTGCCAAACGTCCTTTTTCTTATCATTCAGGCTCTCATCCAAAGTTCCGTAATATATATACATAGGAGATTTTGAATTGACTCTTTGTTCAGCATTTATATCCAAATAGCGTTTCAGCGTAACGACAGTTCCTTCATTAATGCAGACTTCTGCCATAACATATCTACATTTTAAAGCCTCAGGAACAAAATCGCTATAAGAGCCTCCTAAAGCGAAGAAAATAAAGCGGATAATGGTTGATTTGCCACTACTATTTTGTCCTCGTATAATATTGACTCCTTTATGGAACTGCTCATCATAAGCAATTTTATTTTCAAGAGTCACTATACGTAAGCGTTGAAGAAACAAACTATCCTGCATCATACTTAGATTCCATTAAATTAGTACGGCTTTTCAAACCATAAATTCCCAACATCGACATTGATTTTGAGAACAGACTCATGAAGGAAAGCGTATTACTTTCCGTTTGTGAAAGTGTGCCTGTTTTTTCGATGAATTCATTCAATAGGGCTCTATTGGAAATCATTATTTCCTTATTAAGGAAATGTTTTCTGTCAATTATTCCATACGAAACCAAAGAACTTAATGCTGCCATTTGATACGGACGTAATCTGTCAAATAGCTTTCTATTATCTCCGTTATACTCGTATGGATTTTTGGTTTTATTGATATAATGTTTTCTCCAAGACTTTAAATCTTCTTCGTTTCTACGAATCATGATTGTGTAAGTCTTTGAAGGGAATAAGACATAAAAGTCCCAGATTCTGATTTTATCAACTTCCAAACAATCATTGTCATCTAGTCGTTGTATGATATGTATCATACGAAAGATACAATGGTAAAGATCGAAAGCTGGATTATATGTTATCATAATCTTTCCAATTGAGATGGCACATACCTGTAAGATAATATATCATGCCATAAATGTGATCCATGTTGAAATACAAAGATTGGTCATTCGCTCCATTCGTTTCAATCATTTGCAAAATTGGAGATACAATTTGCTTGTGAACTTCTTGCATGATTGAAGAGACATCTGCACCTTTGGAAATCATAGGATAAATTTTAATGTCAAACTCATTTTTTATCCTTGCAAACAGACTAAGAATAATTTTCTGTGCAGCAGGATAGCACTCATATTTAGTAGCCCTTTTGGCATACATTTCTTTTTGCAATATTGCCTTTTGTATAAAAAGGTTTTTGAAGCCTCCGTCTTGAAGCTTTTCTTCAAGTCCTTTGGTGCCGTCCAACTTGGTGGTATACATCAACAATTCGTCTATAACTTCTTGTGTCGTATTATTCAGAATTTCTTGTTCAAGCCGTTCGAAAGTTGCGGACAATCGAGATCTGCTGTTACCTATACTGATGTAACCATAGTTTTCTTTGACATTAGCTTGAGTTCCTACTGTGGAGTCATTTCGAACAAAAGAATCGCTCATAAAGAAATGGAACCTGAATTGTTGGTAATATTTACCTGTTTTTCAACAGTGCCATTATTTTCAATATTCATGATACCTTGACTGCAGGATTTTTGTTTTAACTCTTGTATTTTCTTTTCGAGGGATAAAGCAAATTCCGCATTTCGCGCAATCTCGGACATTAACTGCAACTCTATAGTGTTTTTGTCGGACTCTGACGGAGACGTTGGCAATTGCTGATTATTGCTAAACTTTCCTTTTATCCAAGACCACAAACATGCTCCCATTTCTTCGGCTATCTTTTCTCCAGACTTTATCAGATATGGTGTTAGCATAGTCATTGCTGACGTTATCAATGTTATTGGTTCCATATTTACTAATTATTTTTGTTTGTGCAAGATTCGCATTAATATTCAATTCAAGACATAGCCCTTTGTATACACTCTCTCGCTTATAGAAAATGTTGGCATATTGCCAATCGTAGACATAGATTAATACCTACTGTTGAGCTTGGGGTTTATCAAGAAATCTGACATTGGCTTGAAATGTATATTATCAACAGGTATACTTAACGGCAAAAGCGTATTCAAAGCCTTGGTTTTATCCTCCTCAGAAAATATGCTCACATACCATTGAATTGCCTGAGGATTATCGTTTGAAGATATTATTTTCCGTATATATGGTTGGTCTACTTTTGAGAAGGAAAATCCCCATACATATATTGTTTTCACATCATGCAAAGATGCAAAATACGATACGTTTGAGGAAATTATCTTTTCTACCGGCTTTTGAGAATCATAATAATATGATTCTACAGATTCTGTAATGGATTCGTATTCGGGAAGATACTGTGTATCACCTTGATACATTCGATAGATATTGTCGCGCTTAAAGTATTTTTTACCTTTCTTATTATAATGTGGACGGTCATAGCCTCTTGATTTCCACCATTGGTCAAATATCTTATCATTATCTTCTGCGTGACCTACAACTAAGCTACCCCATTGCTGAGTCTTAACTCCGTGTATATGATTCACTTGAGAAGAAGGTATACCATAATGACTTTCAAGGAATGTGGTATAGTTGAACGATAGAAACCATGCATAATCATCTATATATAACTTTTTCTGATTGTAATCTCGTGGAGCATGTAAAGTACATACCCACTTATGAAAATCTTTCTTAAGATCATCAATAAGATTTTCAGCCATACATCTTGCCGTGTCTCCACCTAATATATAGTCAGCCATTGTCCAATCGTCAGGATCAGATTTAGAATCTGGTAACATAGCCTCACCTGCCGCCAAGAAATAATCTCGATCTACATAAGCCATACTTGTCTCAAAGTCTGACCAAAGAGCATCATACGAACATACTGTTTCGTATAAATCATACAACTCAAAGTCATGCTTCTTTAGCCATTCACAAAATGATGCGTATGAACTTGCTACACCATGATGTAAATCGAAACCATTACCTATTATATATAATACATTATCGACCATATCATTTTAGGAGGCTTATGATAACCTTGGTGTGGCGGAGGCATGATACCTCCGCTACTATACATGCTATTTTCAAAACGCCAAAATAGGGGGGGGGTGGATGCTTACTACCTACTGCTGAATAGTTAACTTTTCAATTTCATCTTTTGACAAATCTGTCATATTTATGATGATATCAATATCCATACCAGCAGATAGCATCTTTTTAGCTATTTGAATAGCCTTCAAATTCTTACCTTCTTCTCTTCCTTCTTCCTTTGCTGTGTCCAGCGAATTCTTGATGTCGCGATACGCCTTGAGACTATCCTCGTATTCACGCAACTCTGTAGGGGTGAAGCGAGCTACGGAAGCAGCAGCAAAGAGTTTGGAGAATATCTTTTCGCGTAGAGCAGCAGGGCGGTTGTCAAGGCGTGACAGATTCTTAAGCACGTACATCCACTTGTCTGACAATGAAGTGAGCTCCTCATCGGTCTTGTCAAATCGTCCTACTTCTACATACTTAAACATCAGCTTGGCATTAAACACCTTATTGGTCTTCGTATCCATCAAGGCTATTGTGTGGATTGTGTCTGAACTGTCGAAAGCCTCATCGCTCATCTTATAATTGAGCAAGGCGACGACATAAACCTTCTTCAGACAGAAGTTCCAGTCTGAACCTTTAGGAGCCTGTTCTCTGATAGGAAAGGTGGAATAGAACAGCGAACGGTCTTTGAAGAATGTCTGATAGGCATTCTGCATCTCCACAATAAACTTCTCGCCCAGCTCGTTCTCACAATAAACATCAAATATGGC
>ERZ1026852.1800-NODE-1800-length-10898-cov-4.675182_pt1 | contig 10898 bp, 7 predicted proteins | sample MGYA00380156_ERZ1026852 | MGnify/ENA primary metagenome ERZ1026852 (study PRJEB33269, sample SAMEA4719792) | human gut metagenome | biome: human-associated habitat; feature: organic feature; material: feces | place: Cameroon | collected 2013-10 ...
ACATATTATTGTACATCAAGTTCGAACCAGAATTCAACACCATTGTCGTAATTCTTCACACCATAATCCTGATTAAATGACTTCATGATCGCTTTTACGATTGAAAGGCCGATTCCGTTACCACCATATTCTCTTGTATGCGCTTTATCGACTTTATAGAATTTATCCCAGATATGAGCCACATCTGCTTCCGGTATCGGAGTTCCGGTGTTGAATACCGATACTCTAACCTTGCCGTCTTTTTGTACCATCTTTACTTCGATCACCATATCACCACTGACATGATGGCATGCATTACTTACATAATTTCTTACAACCTGCTCTACTTTAAACTCATCTGCCCATGCATAGATGTCCTCTTCTGCATGAAACATAATCTTAGCACCTGCCTGATCCGCCATAATCTCCATACTCTGCAGAACACCTTTGACCAGTGCCGTCAGATTAAATCGTTCAAATACGATATCTTCGTCACCAAATTCCAGCTGGTTCAGTGTCAGCAGATTCTTGACCATCTGGTTCATCTTGGATGCCTCATCCATAATGACATCACAGTAGAATTCCCGGCTCTCCGCATCTTCATTGACACCTTCTTTTAACCCTTCTGCATAGCCCTGGATCAGAGCGATCGGTGTCTTTAACTCATGCGATACATTTCCAAGGAATTCGTTTCGCATCTTTTCCAGCTTGTCTTTCTGTTCGATGTCTTTCTGCAGACTATTGTTAGCCTTTTTAAGTTCCGAGATTGTACTTTCCAGTTTCTCTGACATCCGGTTAAAGTTCTCTCCCAGTTCCCCGATCTCATTACTTCCACCGCTGGTATATTTCGCATCGAAATCAAGATCTGCCATCCGATCAGATAATCTCGCAAGCTCCCGGATCGGATCTGTGATCCTTTTTGAAAAATACCAGATCAGAAGAATGGACACAACAATCAGAACACTTCCTATATATAATAAGAAACGATTGGATATCGATGCACTCTCACGCATACTTTCCACCGGACTTCGAAGCAGGAACTGGCTGCCGTCGTCCAGACTTCCCCACATGTCAACATAATAGCTCTGATTCCACGGATCCCAGGACTGATTGATCTGATAGACATCCGTAGAATCCAGTGTCCGGCTTTCTTTCTGTGCCTGATTCAGGAAATATCCCATCATCTGATTCTTCAGCATATTCTTGTCATGCACATTGGTATGTACATCATTATCCTTTTCAATTACCAGATAAGAAATATTATTCTTTTCAGCGAAATGAATGAGTGAATTATTCTTCTTTGCGCTGTCCCATTTATCTTCATTTGATACATCATTTAATTTCTCATAAAGTTCTATGAAACGGGATTCCTTCTTACTTATATAATACGGCTCCAGAAATTTTCCGTTGATGAACATCAATGTCACGACCAGACATATCAACAGTCCCACAAAGGATGTGATCATCTGTGTCTTGATCGAATGATGTACACTTTTTATCTTCAGTTTCTTATCTTTACTTATGATCTTCATGCTTTATCAACCTCAAATTTGTATCCCATACCCCAGATCGTCTTAATGTAATTTCCTTTTTCTCCAAGTTTACTTCTTAATTTCTTTACATGGGTATCAATGGTTCTTGCATCTCCGAAATAATCATAATCCCAGACATTATTCAGTATCTTCTCTCTTGATAATGCAATGCCCTGATTCTCTACAAAGTATGACAGCAGTTCGAATTCTTTGAAGCTTAATTCAATCTCTTTGCCTTCAATCTTCACCTGATGCGCTGCTTTATCGATCACGATTCCTCCGGCATCAATCTCATCACCACCGCTTAATACGTTGGCTCTTCTTAAAATTGCATTGACTCTGGCCACCAGAATCTTCGGACTAAACGGTTTGGAAATGTATTCATCCACACCGAGATCAAATCCCTGTAATTCATCCCGCTCTTCTGCTCTTGCAGTCAGCATGATGATCGGTACTTTCGATGACTGGCGCACTTCACGGCACACTTGCCATCCGTCCATTCTCGGCATCATCACATCCAGAATGATCAGTGCAATATCTTTTTCATCATAAAATACTTCCATTGCTTCCATGCCGTCTCCGGCTTCCAGTACCTGATATCCTTCTCTTCCGAGGAAATCTTTCACCAGTTTCCGCATTCTGCTTTCATCATCTACTACTAATATCTTGATCTTATCCATAAGACCCTGCCCTCCTCTTATTATATGTTCATGGTATATTTTTCTTCGATTGTATTTATTATAGCAGAGAACTATGTAGACTTTGTGAAAAAAATACAGATAATAAAAGAGCATTCACACTACAAAACGCTTCTTCACTTTTAAAAGTTCCGAATATGTCTTTATACTGTAAATGCTCTTTTTTATGTTTTCACATTCTCTGAAACGATTTTCTTCGTTTCAGAGAATGTATGGCATTTTTATTTTACTAAGTAAAGTGCTTAGTATGAGAAATGATTACATTTCTTCTTCGTCTTTTTTCTTTCTCTTAAGTTTGAATCCACCGATTCCAGCTCCGAGAGAAGTTACTGCAAGTCCTAACCATGCGAACATGCTTGATGGATCGCCTGTCTTGGCTGCTTTGCTGCTCTTTGAAGAAGATGTAGATCCTGTGCTTCCAGATTTTCCTGATGAAGTGTTTGATCCTGTTGTATTGTTTGTTCCAGTTGTTGTCTGGCTTCCTGCATCTTTCTTCACAAGTGCGCTGATTGCTTTGTTCAGTGCATCTGTTGCTGCATCAACTGTGCTCTGGTCTTTCTTTTCTTCCAGTGCTGTCTTTGCGCTTGCAAGTGCTGTCTGAAGTGCTTTCCAGCTGTCTGCTGTGTAGTCTGCTTCTTTTAATGTACCTGCTGTTGTGATTGCTTTTTCCAGTGCATCTGTTGTAACTTTCTTGACCGGATCTTCTGTACCTGTCTTCACAAGTGCATTCATTGCCTCATTCAGAGACTGCATTGCTGCATCGACTGCTTCCTGGCTTTCTTTTGCTTCCATAACAGCTTTTGCATTGGCAAGTGCTGACTGGAATGCTGCCCAGCTCTCTGCTGTGTAGTCAGATTCTTTTAAGCCTTCGGCTTTCTCAACTGTCTCAGCAATCTTTGTTGTGTCAACTTCTGGTGTTGGCTGTTCTGCTTTTACCAGATTGTTGAGTGCGTCTGTCAGGTGTGTTGTCTGCTCTGTTACTTCTGCTCCTGTCGGATTTTCTTTTGCAAGCAGATCTTTGGATTCCTGTAACTCTGTCTGCAGATTCTTCCAACTGTCGACTGTGTAATCTGATTCGTTCAGTCCTTCTGCTTCTGTTACTTTTGCCTGCAGTGCTGCGATCTCTTCTGCTGTTGCCGGTTTCTTTTTGGCTACGATGTTCTCTGCTGTTGCCTGGAAGTCATATGTATAATCTTCATATCCAAGTGCTCGTACTGTCAGTCTCCAGTATCCTGTTCCGTCTGTTCCCTGTGGCAGCTGGCATCTGATGGATTCTGTCAGTCCAAGCTGGATTCCCATTGATTTGTGCATCCAGTTATCTGCTGCAAATTTTGTTCCATATGTCTGCAATGGTGTGCTGTATGTACTGTCATTTCCATAGTATGTCCATGTCACTGCCTGCATATTTGATCCAAGGTCACCATAGTTTCCGTTAATGTCTACTCTCAGGAATTCTCCGTATGATCCACTTGCATCTTTTACTGTAGGTTCTACTCCTGTTGCTGTCTTTAATGCCTGGTCTTTGATTCCGGATTCTGTTCCCTCATTCTTTCTCTCTGTGAATGTGAATCCATCTCCTGATTTTACTGCTTCTTTCAGTCCGTATGTATCAGCTGTTACGTTTGCTGTCTCTGTATATGCTTTCAGTTCTTTTTCTTCATATCCTCCTGAAAGTGTTCCTCCATTTTCTACAACTGTATAGTTCTCTTTTAATGACGGCAGATCAGCTGTCTTAACTTTCACCGGAACATATTTCAGACCTGTTACTTTGTAATGGTCAAGTGCTTTTCCATTCACCAGTTTATTTTTGGAGTCAAATGCTACTGTACTTCCATCTGTTAACACAAGCTCTGATGATGAATTCCAGCTTGCAACTTTATATGTATTTCCTTCTGTATCATAGATTGTTGCGATACACTGGAAGCTTCCTCTGTGTAATCCGTGGTTTGCTGTTGCTCTTGTTACTACATCAAATCCCCCCTTGTCATACTCTTCGTGTGAATCCTGTTCACTTGATGACTCTGTGTTTCCTGCCTGGTATACACCTTCATTTGCCCAGTATTCCGACCATGTCATTCCTACATATACGTATGAATACTCGTCTGTCACTGCCGCTTCTACAACTACACTTGTTTTAATATCCTGATAATTATCGCTTGTAATTGTCAATGTGTAGTTTGTACCTACTGTTGGTTCTTTATCCAAAGTAACTTTTAAATCTTTCAAATCTCCGCTTGTCAGTTCTGATTCTTTACGTCCATTTCTGTAAGTCAGTTTATATGCTGGATTCTCCAGATCTTTTAATTCTACTCCATTCAAAGCAACTTCCAGTTCCGTTCCCTTTAATGTTGCAGTTACATCTGCTGTTGGATATGTAGCCTTAATTTTCTCTTCTAATTCACTGATCAGTTCTGCTGCATCTGCAGATAACGCTTCCTTATTTGCAATAATGTCCTGAGCCTCTTTTACGTGCTCTTTCAGATCAGCATTTTCGGAATAACCTGTTGTCTTTTCTGCTTTTTCAATCAGCTGCTGTAATGCATCTTTCTGCTTATCTGTAATTGGTGTAGATGTCTTTCTTGTGATATCTGGATAATTACTGCTGCTGATTGTAATTGTATACTGCGTGCCGGCTGTTGGTGCCTCTTTTAAAGCAACTTTTCCATTCTTCACACTTGCCTTATCTGCCAGACCACCGGATACACTTACCGTTACATCTTTCAGATCTGATGGGATCCCACTGATTTCAAGTTCATCTGAATCATTCTTCAGAGAATATTTTAATCCACTGAGGTCTCCGTCATAATATTTATCTAATGTTACATTACACGGAACATCAATCACACCAAGATCTGTAATTAATGTAACACTGCTTAATGTAGCACCATTCATATCAGCGAACTGATAGAATGCATCTCCTGCTCCATGACCTCTCTTTAAGCCCTGGCCTTCTTTGATTGACCATGCAATTTCTACATTCGATGTCTTTGTTCCAACCCAGAGATTCTCCAGACTCGTCATTCCATAACTCTTTCCAAAAGTTGTGTTCAGGATTGCTCCATAAAGAGTGTATTCTTTGGTTTCATTTTCTCCAACTTTTAATCCGGTTTTTGTTCCCAGTCCGTCAATTGTAATCTGGTAGTCTCCATATCCTCCGTTTAATTTCAATTTCTCTGCCGGAACGGAAAGATAGTTGTTTGTTACCGTTGCATCAGACATTTTTGAGAAGCTATATGTTCCGTCTTCTTTTACCGTTAATTTGCTGTATGCTTCCGGTGCTTTATCTAATGTTGTAAAATAGTAATCATCATTTTCAGTCAGATTTGTCTTTAATTTTGCATAATCTTCTGCACTTACTTCTACAGGAATTGTTACACCCATGATGTATTTACCATTGTTGTAAGTACCTTTTGCAAGTCCTGTTGTTCCTTTAAATTTTTTTGTAGTTGCTGTAGATACGGCATCCACACCATCTTCTACTTCCCATACGGCTTTATCCGTCAGATTATAAGCCTTATAGAACTGATTATATGGAACGTTCATAACAAGATATTTTGCTTCTTTGGCAGCTGGTTTTAAATTGCTGATTGCAGCATCCAGTTCTTTCTTTGCTGTATCAACCGCATCCTGGGATTTCTTTTCAGAAGCAGCCGTCTTTGCAGCAGTAAGTTTTGTTTTTAATGCGCTCCATGATTCTGCGGTATAATCGCTTTCATTTAAAGCTTCTGCCTGTTTGATTGACTGTTCAAGTGCTGTCGTATCAACTGTCACTGCAGTCCCTGCTTCCGGTGCTGACTGGATTGCTGCTAACGCTGCTTCTTTTACAGCATTCGATGTTCTTGTTGCACCCGATACTACATCCCAGCTGCTAATTACACTTTCTGTTGCAGACTGTCCGACTAATTTTATCTTTATTCCTTTCTTACCGGAAAATGCTTTGTCAAAATATATTTTGTTTTCTGTTTCGTATCCATTTTCAGGAGTTACAGTAATATCTGAAAATTTACCATCTTTTACTGTTAATGCCACCTGAACGTCATACTCATTCCATTCGTTTTCATCTTCATCATCTTCTTGTGTTCTGGCAACATGTGTAGTCTTCGTATATGTTCCATCTTTTGCCACCTGATCTTTCGTTACCGCCATCGCCGGTACCGCCGGACAAATGCTGGCTGCCATGGTCGCCGACATCGCAACTGCCATTACTTTTGTCTTCATTTCTTTCTTTTTCATAAAAGCCTCCTTAATGAAAATATTTATTATTAAGTTAGTTTTTTCTAACTTATAATCAAAAAAATTTTACTAATCAGACATGTGCATTTTCCACACATGTCTGCATGTTATGTTATTTTATACTCCAAGCCAGATACATAATCCAAGTAATATCAACGCTCTTAAGATTGTAAACCAGATTTCATTGCCTCTGATCTTTTTCACACCACAGTGAATATTCTTCTTCGGACATGTATCTATACATTTCTGGCACTGGAAACAGTCGCCTTCTACTTTCCAGGAGACGTCCGTCGGAAGTCCGATATTAGCCGGACATTTTCTGGTACAGGCGCTGCATTTTGGAATGCACGCTTCTCTGTCCCGGTGTAAAGAAAAAAGTGGCAGCACCGGAATCAGGGAAAATACCGCTCCCATCGGGCAGAAGTTTCTGCAGAAAAATCTTTCTTCCAGACACATTCCAACGATCAGAAGCAGTAATATAACCAGTCCAGTCACATATCCGCCCAGTCTGAAATTACCGGCATGTATCATAGAAAATACATCCCATGGGCTCGTTCCCTGTGCTTTACTGTATATGCCCCCATAACACATAAAGACGATTACTGCCAGGATCACATATTTTAAATATACAAGTTTATCTGCAATCCCATCCGGTATCTGTACCGGCTTTTTCTTACACTTTTTGCAGACCCATACATAAAATGCATGTACTGCATCTCCAAGTGTTCCGAACGCACAGGCAAATCCACAAAAGAATCTGCCGAATACCATGGTATAGATACAAACTACCGCGAGCACGCTGACAAACGAGGTCAGTGCAATCTCTTCACCCGCACCAATCTGTGTAAATATGTATTTTACTCCGGCAAATGCCGCTGTATAGACAGATGGTATGAACAGGAAGTATAACAGCTGGATCAAAGCCCGCAGCCAGATATGGATTTTTTTCATCTGTTTTGCATTTATATTCTTTATCTTCTCCACGTTACTCTACCGCCTTTTCCAATGCCTGTTTTGTTGCATTTTTGATTCCCGTCGAGCTGAACGTTGCTCCGCTGATCGTATCTACTTCTGCACTCTGCGCATCCACTATCTTTGGAATGATATCTTCCGCCATGGACAGGTACGATCCGTCTTCGCCTTCTGCCGAAGTCACATTTACGGCTGTAATCTTATGCTTTTTCACCGTGACCTCTACTCCGACCGTTCCGCCAAAACCATCTGCTTCGCCGGTATAGGTTCCGTCTTTATAGGAACCTTCTCCCGCATTCTGGTCATCTGCGTTATCTGTGCTTTCTATCTTTGCATTTAACCTTGCCAATTCTTCATCTTTTTCTCGGGCGTCCAGTACCGAATTATATCCCAGTATCATACCGATGATTACCAGGACACTTACCAGGCGCATCCAGAATTCTCTCATTCTTTTCTCTCCTTCTATTCCTGACTACTTACTGTTTTTCGCCGAAACCAGTGCATTATCACAAGCTTCCAATATCGCTTTGGATGAGCAGGTCGCTCTGGATACTGCATCAATATCTTCCGTTGAACCTTTTTCAAGCACCTGGGCGATCACTCCTTTTATTTTGGAGGTACCATTGGCTGCTTTGGTAATGTAGCTGTCATTCGAAGACGCTCCATCTCCCTTTACATCGGTGATTGCAACAATCTTATCATTTCTTACTGTTATCTTCAGTGTCAGATTATAAGCTGCAAAGTCTTCATCTTCATCTGGAAGACAAAGTGCGCGTCCCTCATAGATTCCATTCTTATATATGTTATTATCTTCATCAGAGCCGCCGTCTTTTTTCTCTAACAGCGCCAGTGCCTGATTCAGATTCTCCAATGCCTGATCTACTTCTTCCTGCGTAATCTCCGTTTTATCCGCATCAATTAATTTCTGTGCGTCCTTCATTCGTGTCTTAAGAATCACAATTGTTGCTTCCGTGTAATCATCTGCATTTAATGCTCCGGCTTCTTCCAGCACTTTTTCAAGTTCTGTCGTATCCGCTTCTTTCACTTCCGGTTCTGTCTGCTGCCCGTTGGTTGCCTTTTCTGCTTCTTTCAGGGCATTCTTGATCGCATTCAAAAGCCCGTTGGAACTATATGTTGCTCCGGACACGACATCTACATCTGTGCTCTGCTTTTTCATTACATTCTTCACGACCTCCATTGCACGATTGAAGAATCTTTCATCATCATTATTTTTCGTAACAAGGACTGCTTTGATCGATTTATCCTGAAGGACTACTGCTACTTCAATGTCTCCGTTATAGCCTTCCGCAGTTCCGTAATAGATTCCTTCTTTATACGGGAAATTTCCGGACGGTACGGATGTATTATCATCCTCTGTTGTATCAGTGCTGTCCGAAGATGTCTCCGTACTTGCCGTACTTCCACTTACTGCTGCCTGACGCAACGCATCTCGTACCGCACTCTTGATTCCGTTTGAGCTGTAAGTTGCTCCGGATACTACATCTACATTCGTGCTCTGTGTTGCAATGATCGTATTGATCAGTGCCGTCGCCCGGCTCAGATAACTGCTGTCATCATGGTTCTCTATGATATCGATCGATACGATCTTTCCTCCGCTGATCACAACTTTGACTTTCAGGGTGCCCCCGAATCCGGTTCCCGTTCCGTAATAGGTTCCATCTTTATATGATGCTGCATCTGCTACATCCTCCAGCGACAACGTACTGCCTTCCGTCGCAGAATTTTCTGACTGCGAAGCTCCTGTCTCGCCACTGTCTTTTTCTCCCGTCAACGCATTTTTCACCGCGCTGATAATACCGTTAGAACTGAAAGTTGCTCCGGATACAACATCCACATCCAGTGTCTGCCCTGCAATAATCCGGTCGATCACAGCTTTTGCACGGTTAAAAAATGCTGCATCGTCCGATGAACTGAGAATATCAATTGCTGTGATCTGTTTATCCTTTATTGTAACCGCAACCGTAATATCTCCTGCATATCCGGTCCCGGTTCCTTTGTATATGCCATCTGCAAGATCAAATGAACCTTTTGCTGCAGTTGTCTTTTCTGCGTCCGAATCTGCGTCTGCTTTCTTTGTTTCTTTTGTTGTCTGTGCCTGCGCCTCATAAACCGGCGGCTGATATCCGCTCAGCGATACTCCAATACAGGCCGCAACTACGACTGCCGATGTAAGAGGCGCTCCCTGTTTTAACTTTTTTATCACTTTTTCTTTGTCCATATCTTCACCTCTATTTTTTTATCACATTCACTTCATAGTCAGAGCTGAAATCATCCGCAATCCCTTCCGAAACATATAATTCGTTATCATCCGTAAGCAGGATTACATCAAATTTATCACTGTATTTTTTCCAGTATTTTTCCGCCTTTTCTTTTCCCATAATGAACAACGAAGTCGACAGACCGTCTGCCAGCGTTCCGTCTGCACTTACAATTGTCACAGATGTCAGGCCATTCTCTGCAGGATATCCCGTAGACGGATCAATGATGTGGTGGTATTTTTCCCCGTTTTCTTCAAAATATCTTTCGTATCCGCCGGATGTGATGACCGCTTTATCCTTTGCCTGCAAGATTCCAAGGTATGTCCCGTCTTCCTCGGGACTTTCTACTGCCACTTTCCAGTCACTGCCATCCGGCTTGGATCCCAGAAGCTGTACATTTCCCCCAAGGCTTACCAGACCGCTTGTCACACCACACTCTTTATAAATGTCCATGATCCTGGATGAGGTATATCCCTTCGCAATACCTCCGAAATCAATCTTCACATTCTCCGGAAGCATGATTTTTTTCGTCCTCTTATCGTACTGGATCTTCGATGCATCTACATTTTCAAGTAATGTGTGTAGTTCGTCTTCTGACGGCACTTTATAGTTTTCCGTCGGGAATCCCCATGCATCCATAACCGGATAAATCGATAGGTCAAATACGCCCTTTGTCTGTTTATACAGCTTTTCCGAGCGTTCGAACAGATACGCCGTATCATCCGATACAACTGCCTCTCCGTTCTGATTCAGCTGATAAACTTCACTCGTTTCCTTTCCCGTTGACAGAAGTTCATCCAGACGTTTGATCTCCGTCTCAGCCTGATCTACTGCATCCGAAGCATGTTCGCCATATGCCGTTACCGTCATATAGGTATCCATAGCAAATATATCCCGGCTCTGTTTTTCTTCATCTGACTGCGTCGTTTTTGCCGTTTTATTTTCCGTGCTGTCTTTTTTTGTTTCTTCTGTCTGTGTTGTTCCAGTTGATGCGGTGTCTTTTCCACATCCAACTGTCCCTGCCGATATTGCTGCACATAATATAGCTATAACAATCCTCTTCTTCATTCTCTCATCCTCTGTATTATCTATGGTTATACATATCTAACATATAGTTTTATTCGCTAATTTTTGTTCGTATTTTCTAACTCAATAAATGCTGTCTCTTATACACATCTGACGCTGCCGACGAAGAGGATAGTGTA
>ERZ1026852.1801-NODE-1801-length-10896-cov-5.162254_pt1 | contig 10896 bp, 7 predicted proteins | sample MGYA00380156_ERZ1026852 | MGnify/ENA primary metagenome ERZ1026852 (study PRJEB33269, sample SAMEA4719792) | human gut metagenome | biome: human-associated habitat; feature: organic feature; material: feces | place: Cameroon | collected 2013-10 ...
ACAGCAACTGGGGCTACGGCAAGATTAACGCGCTCGACGGACTGCGCCAGTGCATCGAAAAGCAGGAGACGGGCTGCGTGAGCGTTGCCATGCCGTTCGACGGAACGGTGCGCATCACAGATGGAAACATCGTATTGGGCTTTGCTCGCGACACGCAAGTTACGCTCTGCCTCACAAGCATGACGGGCAGCACGCTGTTCAGCAAGCAGCTCGGCAAACGCTCGGCAGGCGAAACGCTGTCTGTTGCCGTGCCGCAACTGCCAAAGGGCGTGTATCTGCTCAGCGTAAAGACGCCGACAGCTACAAAGACCTTCAAGTTTGTTTGGCAATAAGCCCATACTCTTTCATCGTCACCCGAACGCCGTCCGATCGGATTCCGTTCGCCGTCCAATCAGATTCCGAACGCCGTCCGATCAGATTCCGAACGCCGTCCGATCAGATTCCGTCTGCCGTCCGATCGGGCGGCGTTCGGTTGACGATGACTCTTCTACACACGAAAGAAGACTCTTCCACACACAAAAGAAGACTCTTCTACACACGAAAGATGACTCTTGTCCACACAAAAGTGTGGAATGATTCTACACTTGTTCCACACTTCTCCACAACTTTTTAGTCTATGCCAAAGCTCTAAAAATTTTTATTCACGCTGACTATCAGGCACTTACGCAAAACACTTCATATTCTGGCACGCAGATTGCATTCTATTAAGTGAACGACGCAACGAACAAACATCAGTTCAAGACGGAGTTCTACAGATAAACATTATAATTAACAATTAAAAATTTAAGAATATGAAGAAGTTAGTATTTGTAGCTTTCGCAGCTTTCGTAATGGTATCAGTAAGCAACGTATTTGCAGGTAGCTCTAAGGCAGAGCTTGGTTTGAACATGCCGGTTGACTCAACCGTTGTTGACACAGCCGACACAGTAGGCGCTCCGGCAGAGGGTGAGCCGGCAGAACAGCAGGCAACTCCTGAAGAAGTGGCTATGCTCAGCGACTCAACCGACTCGGTTGACTCTACAGCACACCTCTTCTCGAGCGTAATGCTCATGGACTCTACATCTACAGATACAACCGGCACAGAGGCTCCGGCTGTGGTTTAAGAGAAGGTAAGGGTTTCAGACATAAATAACAACACACTAATTCCTTTCAGTCTGCATCGTTCTTGTTCGCACAAGAATGGTGCAGACTTTTTGTTTTCTACCACCAACGAATGTTTTATAAAATAAAAGCCAAGATTCTGCGTTATACAGAATATAGGAATAAGAATTTTGAAGCATATATGTTCAGCACCAGAATAAAAATACTTGTAGGCTACGCTTTGCTCGCCATCGTGTTGCTATCTGCCACATGGATGGTATACGACAACACGCGTTCGTTGTCGGCGGTAAACCACGCCTCGGAGCGCTTTATGGCACGCCGCGACATTGTCGACTCGCTCGTGTTTTCGATGCTCGAGACCGCCAATGCCGAACGCAGCGTGCTGCTCGGCGACGCAAGCAAATGGGAACGCTTCGACCGCGCACTCAGCGGTTCGAAAAGGCACGCACGTAAGTTACGCCCGCTACTGAACGACACGCTGAAACAGCAGCGGTTGGATACACTAATGGCACTGCTAATAGCGAAACGCGAGAACACGCTGCTCGTGATGAACGTACTGAAAAACAACAGCCGCGACATCTACTATAACAATAAGGTGGAGGCGCTGCACAGCGGACGCGACTCGATAGTGATTAGTCCGCAGACGAAGGAGCGCCACGAACAGCACGAGACGGTGTACGAGGTGGTGAAGACGAAACGCGGCTTCTTCAGACGTCTGGGCGACGCCTTCCGCAAGCAACGCACCGACACCATAAGCACTACCCGACTGACGCATCAGCCGTCTACCGACACCATCCATCACCGACTGAACATCGCCGACTCGGTGGCTAATGCGCTTGCCGAGATTCATAGCGAGCAGCAGCGCGCCAACGACCGCCAGCAGGGCATCATCAGTACGCGAAACGACCGTCTGCAGCTGGTGAGCATTCAGCTGACGAAGCGCACATGGCAGCTACTGGAGGACATACAGAGCGACGAGCACAACGCCATGCAGCGTGTTGTGGGCAAGGCTATCAGTTCGCGACGTGCCATGATCGTGAGAATTGCGGTGCTGGGACTGTTGGCGATTCTCTCGGCGGCAATTCTCGTGGTGTACATCCTCAGAGACATAAAGCGCGAGCGCCGCGACCGTCAGCGCATTCTTGAAGCGAAGACGGAGACGGAGCGCATCATGCAGCAGCGAGAGCGACTGCTGCTCACCATCACGCACGACATAAAGGCGCCGGCGGCGTCGATTGCCGGTTTCATCGACCTGCTCAGCGAGTATGTAGACCGTCCGAAGGCTGTGGGCTACCTGCAGAGCATATCGGGATCGGCTAATCATCTGCTGCAACTGGTGTCGGCGCTGCTCGACTATCATAAGCTGGAGAGCGGAAAGGCGGAGCTGCACGAGGTGAGCTTCCAGCCGACTGCGCTCGTCAGCGAGTGTGTGGCGCAGATGCAGCCGCTGGCTATGGCTAAACAGCTGCGCTTGGCTACAGATATAAACGTTGCGGAGGATATGTTCTGCCGTTCGGACGCGTTCCGCATCAAGCAGATTGTGAACAACCTCGTGAGCAATGCCATCAAATACACAGACGAGGGCGAGGTGCGTGTCGGCATAACCGTACAGAACGGTTGGATGACGCTGAGCGTGAAGGACACGGGCAGCGGTATGACGCCCGAGGAACTGCAGAGTGTGTTCAACGCCTTCACGCGTCTGCCCGGCGCTCAAGGCAAGGAGGGCGTGGGCCTCGGACTCACTATCACTCGCGAGATTGTGACGCTGCTCGGCGGCAGAATAAATGTTGCGTCGACAAAGGGCAAGGGCACGACGTTCAGAGTGTGTCTGCCGGTGAAGGTGGTCACTAATCATGGGATACACTCAGGGGGTGCACTTGTCTCAAGTGCACCAACAAAGCAACAAGTGCACAAACAAAGCAAACAAAATCAGGGGGTGCACTTGTCTCCGCTCGGCTTTCGCCGCTTGCCAGAGCAAGAAGTGCACCAACAAAGCAAAGAAGTGCACCAACAAAACAAACATACTCAGGGGGTGCACTTGTCTCAAGTGCACCAACAAAGCAAAGAACTACACCAACAAAGCAAACAAACTCAGGGGGTGCACTTGTCTCAAGTGCACCAACAAAGCAAAGAACTGCACCAACAAAGCAAAGAAGTGCACCAACAAAGCAAACAAAACAGCATGGTTGGTGCACTTGAGACAAGTGCACCCCCAAAAGGCACATCTCAACACCACAACACCTCAACATCTCAACCCACGATCTCCGTAGTGATAGTAGACGACGACCGCCTGCAGGGTCAGCTCCTCAACGAGATGCTTCGGCGCATCGACGGCGTGCAGTTCGACATCACGACGACCATACACGCCGACGAAGCCATCAGTATTGCTGTGGAGAAGAATCCGCACATCGTGTTCACCGACATCGAGATGCCGGAGATGAACGGCAGCGAGATAATGCGCCGCATACGCAGCGCATCGTCGGCTACGTCTGCAACCGACAAGTCCGTACTCCGCACGAAGTTCGTGGCTATGACAGCACACGAGCAGAGCATCATGCCGCAACTGCGCAACGACGGCTTCGACGCCTGTCTGTTCAAGCCGTTCTCGGTGCAGACGCTCGCCGCCACCATCTGTCAACTGACGGGTGCTGCTGTAAGGGTTTCCGAGAAAGAGCAAAACTCAAAACTCACAATCGCAGGCGAAGCCGAGAACAATTCAAAACTCAAAACTCAAAACTCAAAACTCAACATCGCAGGCGAAGCCGAGAATAATTCAAAACTCAAAACTCAAAATTCAAAACTCAAATCCGCTCTCCTTCCCTTCACCGACGGCGACCCCGAAGCGGAAGCGCAGATAATAGGCGACATACGCAAGTCGATAGAGGAATACTTAGAGATGATTGGCGACGGTTCTGACCCTGAGCGCGTTGCGAAGGCGGCGCACAAGGCGATGCCGCTGCTCGAGATGATTGAACCGGGTGAGAACGCATGGGTCGCACCACTGCAAACCCCAGGGGGTGCACTTGTCTCAAGTGCACCAACAAAGCAACAACACCCACAAAGCGAAGAAAAAAACATCTTGGTTGGTGCACTTGAGACAAGTGCACCCCCTGGGGAAACAACCGCACCCCCTAACGAACAAGAACGCGAAAGATTGACAAAACAACTGATAGAGAAACTTAAGGACATATTATGCGACATATACTGATTGTAGAAGACGACATCGCTTTCGGCACAATGCTACAGACATGGCTGCGCAGAAAGGGATTTGAGGTGGACAAGGCGACATCGGTGGGTGCTGCCGTGAAGCTGCTCATGGACATAAAAGGCGTAGACCTCGTGCTCTCCGACCTCCGACTGCCCGATCACGACGGCCTCCGACTGCTTGCTTGGATGCACGAGCACAGCATCAATGCGCCGTTCATCGTGATGACAAACTATGCGGAGGTGCAGAACGCGGTGCTCGCCATGAAGTCGGGCGCTGCCGACTATATAGCAAAGCCTGTGCAGCCCGACATTCTGCTGCAGAAGATTAACGATGCGATGGAGCAGAACACGCAGCAAAGCAATGCAACAATTCAAAACTCTACAACTCAAAATGCGCCAACTGCGCACAATTCAAAACTCAAAACTCAAAACTCGGAAGCCGCTCCTCGCTACATCGAGGGCAAGAGCGAAGCCTCTCGACAGCTATACAGCTACGTAGAGCTGGTGGCTCCGACGCCGATGTCCGTTCTCATACTCGGAGCGTCGGGCACCGGCAAGGAGTACGTGGCTCACCGCATTCACGACCTCAGTCAGCGCCGCGACCGTCCGTTCTTCGCACTCGACTGCGGAGCGATTCCGCGCGACGTTGCAGCATCCGAGTTCTTCGGTCATAAGAAGGGAGCGTTCACGGGCGCCGACGCCGACAAGCGCGGCGCGTTCGAGATAGCCAACGGCGGCACGCTGTTCCTCGACGAGGTGGGCAACCTGAGCTACGAAGTGCAGGTGCAACTGCTGCGTGCGCTGCAGGAGCGTCGCATCCGACCAGTAGGCGGAACGAAGGAGATAGACATCGACATCCGACTTGTCTGCGCTACGAACGAAAACCTTGAGGAGGCTGTAAGCGAGGGCCGTTTCCGCGAGGATCTCTACCATCGCATCAACGAGTTCACCATCTACATGCCCAAGCTCTCGGAGCGCGGCAGCGACCTTTTCCTCTTCGCCGACCTCTTCATCCGTCACGCCAACGAGGAGCTGAACCGCAACGTTGAGGGCTTTGACTCTGGCGCTGCGGAGATGCTCGCCTCACACTCATGGCCCGGCAACCTCCGCGAACTGAACAACGTGGTGAAGCGTGCGGTGCTGCTCACACGCGGCTCGCAGATTACCACCGCCGAACTGACGCTGGCGATGGGACAAATCCGCACCGACAACGTTCTGCAACTGCACGACGAGGACACGGAGCGCCAACGCATCATCACCGCTCTGCAACAGACCAACGGCAACAAAGCCAAAGCCGCCCGTCTGCTCGGCGTAGACCGCAAAACAATATACAACAAGATTGAGAAACTGGGGATATAAGAAAACGACATAGTATGCGTATCAACCATATACGCATACTATATCTATCCCGACACCTGAACAATCTTTAAGTTTTTATAAGAAAATATTTCTCTGTTTTATTAAAAATATATATCTTTGTAGCGTCATATAGCCGTAATAGGCATTTGACGGACATATTTAGAGAAGCGTATTTCGCCTATATTCCTATAAATGTGAAACTTGGACACTTTCGCATAGAATGTTTAATTAGGAGTATTTGTGAGAATGGGCTTCCTCTTGGTGTGTATTCGTGTCTATGAACGAAATACCTCCAAGTGGGGCTTGTTCTCCTTATCCTATTTAAACAACGGAGTCCAAGCCGTCACATTTAGGGATAAGGAAGAATAAAGCTCCACTTTTCTTTTATGCTCCCTAACATCAGATTACTAACGGCACTGTTTGGGCTGAAGGTGCGCAAATGAAGCATAATGAAAAAAGCATTTTAATTCGACAACCTCAAAATGACAGGTTGCGAAAATCCCTACACATTCAACGGAACTACCACCGTTGATTTTAATTTTGCAAGATAAATCATTAACCAATAGTTCAGTGGGCTTTGAATACAAGTACTGCTGAACCTCAATGTATATAGTCAATATGATTAAAGAAAGCTATACTGTAAAGTATCGAGTTGAAGGTGTTGGAAGCAGCACAAATGGAAGTGCAACTATCATGCTCTATTCAGACAATGAGAGTGAAGCAATAGCAGCTCTAAAGTCTCGTGGCACAATAGGACGAGACAAAGAAGTTGTTATCTTGTCAATAAGAAAAAATTAGTAATACAATTAAACAATACAAACTATGAACCAAGTAAAATGTCCCGATTGTGGCGAAGTATATTCAGAGAATATGCAGTCTTGCCCTAACTGTGGTTGTCCTAATGATAATTGGAAACCAAAGCAAGAGGAGCAAGTACATGAGACTACCCCAACAGACTATGAAGAAGATTTCAACGAGAATGGTCAGTATTCTCCTATCTCACCATCTTCATGGTTATTCACAGATCCTTGGCCTTTGAGCAACTATCCACGAAAGGCTTTCGAGAAAAAACATCCATTCTTGGGATGGCTGTTTGGTCCATGGTATCTCACCTGCAAGAATGAAAGCGAGAAGGAAGAGTATGCTGTAATCAACAATATATTCTATTTCTTCAATTTGATATTCAAAACGTTTCTGTATGCTGCTATATGGGCTTTCTTCAAGGGTATTGTTGTATTCATGGCGTATCTAATGTTTGCCATAATATTCGCCATTATAGGATGGGGAATGGCAAATAATAATAGTACAGGTGGATTGATCGTGATTGGTGGTTTTACAGCAATAATGTTCTATGTTGCAATCATTTACTTTATTATTCTTGACTGTTGCGGAATGGGCAAAGCTCTCCACCGCTATTGGCCGAGTCTGCACAGAACCTGGAGAAGACTCAACAAACGTTACTGGAATGCAATGAAATAATAAGAAGATAAATTCTACAAATAAAGTTATGAACAAGAACTTAGCACTCACACTCACTGCAGCCACACTGTTTATCGTTATCGGAGCTATGGCGATTTGGTGGTTTAATGGCGGAAATATTGACTCTGTTAAGCCATACGTAGATCCTTACAATAATTACACAGAAGCAGAGCTGACAGCAATGCAGGACAAAGGGGACATTGAAGCTACAGCCGAACTCGGCTGGAGGAACTTTAACAAAGGTGATTTCGAAAAAGCTTATGCCCTATTTAAGAAGGCTGCAGAAAAGAATAACGCAAAAGGTCTGACTGGACTAGGACGTTATTATACACATATTGGCAAGTACGGAGAAAGCTTTAAATACTTTGAAGCAGCGGCAGAACAAGGTTACACTATAGCAATATTTAATTTAGGCGTGGCCTATGCGAATGGAGATGGATGCGAACAAGACGACAAAAAAGCCTTCACCTTGTTTGAAGAAGCAGCGAAAAAAGGCTATTCACTAGCTCAACGGACAGTTGGAGCATATTATCTTGACGGAGTGGGAACTGTTGTGGATAAAAAGAAGGGCTTCATGTGGTTCAAAAAAGCTGCAGAGCAAAATGATGCACGCGCTTTTTGGAATTTAGGAAAATGCTACTTAGATGGCGAAGGAACAGAAAAAGATGAAGCAAAAGCTATTGAGTATTATCAGAAATCAGCCTCAGCTGGAGATATGTATGGACAGGCAGAATTAGCATTGGCATACCAATTTGGACAAGGCGGTCTGAAAGAAGACCCCAAAAAGGCTTTTGAATTATATCAGTTGTCAGCCACACAAGGTTTAGCATCAGCTCAAAGTCTACTTGCGTATTGTTATGAAAATGGAGTAGGAACAAAAAAAAATGAGAAGAAAGCTTTTGAATATTACATGCTATCTGCAAAACAAGGTTATGATCCAGCCCAATACAGTTTGGCATTATGCTATTGGAATGGTACGGGAACAGAGAGAAATCTCGACAAATTACGCTATTGGGCAGGATTAGCTGCAAAACAAGGCAATAAAGAGGCAAAGAATATGCTTGCTAATTTGTCACAATGGATATATGAAGAAGAGCAACAAAAAAGAGAATATGAAAGGAAGTATGGACATATAGGAACATTTGAATTTACGGACGATTTGAAGCACGACTGGGTCCTCGTTGTCAAAAAAGACGAGACAGCCATCATAAGCACAAAAGATGGGTATACGAAAGTATATGCTCATTGGGATAAATACGACACAATGAATTATGCACAATTTTCTTGTTCAGAACAAGGACCATTGATAGCATTTCCAGGTAGTGATATATATATAAACAATGGAAGATTTGTCCCCAAAGTTTGTGGCTATTTTTGTATTGATGGTAAATACATATATTACGATTCGGATGCTGCGGATGCAAAGAATCCCGACCTACGTCTACCACTAACTAAAATAAAATAAGATATGGCACTGATAAAATGTAAGAATTGTGGCCGCATGATGAGCGATAGAGCTGACTTCTGTCCTCACTGTGGTTGCCCAAAAGAGTTTGCTGCTAAAGAGGAGACTTCTATAAAAGAAGAGAATCCCATAATAGAAGAGGATTCTGTAAAAGAAGAGAATTCTGTTACAAAGGCTCAAACTGTTTCAACGACTGAAGACCTCAACAACAATGATAATGACGATAAAGCAACTGCCACACAAGACACAGAAGAAGTTGAAGAAGAAGAAGGAGATAATGCCAATAAAGGACTGGTGGCTTGGGTTATTGTACTTGCAGTTATCGCAATTGGTTTTGGTGGCTACATATGGTATAATAGATCTTCTAACAATGTTGGCACAAATAAAAATATAGTAGAAGTAACACCAATGGACACAACTGAATATCAAACAATGGAGCCAGACTCTGAGGTTGTTGCAACAGACGCCAAGGAAGAAGCAGTTGTAGACACAGCCATGACATATAACAATTCCAATAACAGTCAAGAACAACATCAAGTAAAAGAAGGCTTCAACACGAATTCGGATGTCAAGAATTTTGTCATTGGCAACAGCTATTATCATAATGGCGTAACTCTGAAAATTACTGAAAATGGTGTGTATGCAAACGACAACAAGATATCATCGTCAAGCCCGGTATTCAAAAGAATTTCGCAATTCGTTGGTAAAGTTACAGCTCGTCCGTCTATTTCCATTTCAATAAAATGGGAAGGAAACAAGCTCGTTGACAACAACAGCGGCGATGTATATTATGAGAATTAATTAAATCTACAGATGATGAGATTTTTTATTATAATTGTATCTCTTCTATTCTCCTCACTCAGCCATGCACAGTCCATAGCCGACCTCGCAAGAAAGGCTGAGGAGGAGAAGAATCCGCTGCACATTTATGCGGACGTATATTCATTCCAGAACGGACTTGCAATAGCAAGCAAGTATACAGAAGATGGCGAATATAAATATGGTGTTGTAGACGAAGAGGGTGTGGTTTACATACCAGTAAACTATGACGAAATCAGCCTTTTCAAAGAGGGTAGCAACTATCGTGATAATGTCTACAAATGTCAGAGAAACGGCAAGTTAGGTCTGGTAAACTCGCAAGACATAACTCTACTGCAATGCGAATATAGCAGCATAAAGCACTCTGGCGAGTACGTGTATCTCGTAAAGAATGGGAAAAACGGATATGCTGAATTGAAAGGTACAGACGAAGTAAAATTACTCATTCCATGTATCTACGACAAGTTGGAGAGCTATTCAAAAGATGCTCCGATGCGTGCTACCTATAATGGAAAGGAAGGTATGATAGACGGCAACAACAAGATTATCATTCCTTTTGAATATTCCAACATAGGCAAATTCTATAATGTCGGCGCTTACAATATGGCTTGGGTAGAACAGGACGGCAAGTACGGAATATACAACATTGACGGTACTGTCATCCAGCCCTGGGACATAGAAAAGGCTTACGTCATGAACGAAAACAGCGGCACGACTTATCTTACATTCGACGATTTTCCAGATCCATCCACTCCTTACATACACATCGTGGTGAACGGAATGACAGGCGTACTTAGCGGAAAGACATACAAGACTGTCATTCCTTGCAAGTACGGATACATCTCGCCCATCATCAACGAGAGGGCTTTCTATAAAGCCAACAACAAGTGGGGCATTATGGATATACAGAATAATAGTATTCAGGATGCCATATACGACAAAATCAAGATAAACAACAATTGGCTGTCGGATGCCTTCACTACAGAGGGTATATTCCAAGACAACATGTATGTTTTTATCGGCGACAAGCAGGGAATGATCGATAAGAACGGCAAAGCATTCATTCCCGTAAAATACGATTCGCTTGGAGTGTTTTCCGAGAATATGATTGTGGCAAAGTGCGGCAACATATACGGATATATAAACTCAAACGGAGAGGAATGCATTCCTCTCAAGTACAGTCATGCCGACGACTTCTCTGAAGGTCTTGCTGCTGTAAAGAACGAAAAAGGAAAGTATCTGTTTATTGACGCCTCCGGAGTCATGGTAATAAAGCCCCACGAGTACGACAGAGTTGGACATTTCCAGAACGGCACATGCAAAGTTTACCGTAAAAACAAAGTTTGGGAGATTGACCGCGAAGGCAAAAAGGTGAAAAAGGATAAAGACGAAGCTAAAAATGAGGAGAAAGCTCCTGACTTCGTCATCGTGTCACCCAAAAATCTTCGTCAAAGAGTTTAGCTATT
>ERZ1026852.1802-NODE-1802-length-10890-cov-73.083526_pt1 | contig 10890 bp, 8 predicted proteins | sample MGYA00380156_ERZ1026852 | MGnify/ENA primary metagenome ERZ1026852 (study PRJEB33269, sample SAMEA4719792) | human gut metagenome | biome: human-associated habitat; feature: organic feature; material: feces | place: Cameroon | collected 2013-10 ...
AATCTCTCGGTAGATCTTTCTGCATTTGCCACATTCGGCAAGAATGTGCCTCACAGAGGCGGTTTCACCCAGACCATCAATGCAACCTACTTAACGCCACTCACCAAAGACAACAAACTCTGGCTGGCTTTGGGCACTTATATCAACAACGTAAACTATGGTGGAGACAGTTATCATGATGGTGGAGTCTACGGCATACTGGGCTACCAGTTTAATGAACATTGGGAGGCTTACGTTTACGGTCAGCTTAGTGTTGCCAACAATTACAATTCTCTCTACGGCCGTTATGGCGGTTATGGCTATGGCCCATACGGCTATTCGCCTTGGGGCTACGGAATGTATCCTTGGGGAATGGGCAGAGGAATCATGCCGGGTGGCTACGGAATGGGAGTACCTGGCGCCAACGTTTTAGGCGCCGGCGTAAGATACACCAACTCCAAAAAGACTTTCTCTATCGGCTTAAACGTAGAAGGAGTATGGTATGATAATAAGACGCCGTCCTATTTCAAGCAATACGACTATCCTGTGCCAAAGGCGCCTGAAAAAAATTAAAGAAAAGAGGTTCACTTTTCAATATAATCATATTGAAGTGAACCTCTAAGTTTATTCTGAAAAGAATCAGTTTACATAGAATTATCCCTCTCCATGAGATTTCATTCTATGAGTTTAGATTCTATTCAGCGAGAATCTGGACTATTCTTTCTGCTGAACGGCCATCCCATCTGTCAGGAATGCCCGCTTTCTTCCATTCACCCTTCAGAAGTTTCTGCATAGATTGCTTCAGTAACTCCGGATCTTCAGCAACCAGTTCGTTTGTACCCACCTTTACGGTTTCAATATGCTCAGTATAGCTGTTGAGCGTGATGCAAGGAACTCCATTGAAGGTAGCTTCTTCTGCTACATTACCCGAATCGGTAATCACACCCTTGGCGTGAGCAGTAAGATAAGCAAACGAGAGATAATCAAGCGGCTGAACCACCTGGATTCCACTCTGATGATTACTCTCTTCCTGATAAGCCTTGAATGCGAGTACGAAGCCTAAGGCTTTGCCACGAAGCGGAGCAATCACCTTTACTCCAGCCTGGCGCGCCTCTTCATCTATGACAGAAATGAGCGATTTCATCTCATCAATGTTATTGACGATGGCCTTGCGGTTCAAGGTAAGAACCATATATTCGCCTTCTTTCAGATGAAACTCGTCCATGACTTCAGGACGCTGCATTTTAGACTGAAGGAAACGGATGTTGTCGATAAGTACATTTCCTACCATATAAACCTTAGACAATTCTGCACCTTCCTTGTTGGCGATGCTGTTGTTAGAAATGCCTGCGGTAAAAAGGATATCTGACAAACCATCAATCACCAGACGGTTGATTTCCTTTGGCATAGTAATGTCAAAACTGCGGGTTCCGGCTGCAATATGAGCAAGCTGCACACCCTGCTTCTTGGTAACAATAGCCACGGCCATGGTTGAAGCCAGATCATCAACCACAATGACAACATCTGTAGCATTCTGCTGTAGATAGCGCTCAAACTGCCCCATCACCTGTCCGGTAAGTTCGTTCATGTTTGGACAGTCTACGCCGAGATAAGCATCAGGTTTCTGAATGCCTAAGTCATCGAAAAGAGAAGATTCCAATGTCGGGTCATCCTCTTTTCCTGTGTAAACCAACTGATAGCTGATTTCGTTACCAGCTTCCTGAGCATTACGAATTGCTCTAATTACGGGCGCAACCTTGATAAAGTTAGGTCTTGCACCTGCAACGATACAGATTTTCTTCATTTTTATCCTGTTTTATATATTTACTGAAGTTACAGTTTACTGATATCAGAGTGCTTTATTTCTTGAGCCAAAGGGCATTATCCATTGACTCAGAGGTCATTATCCCTTGAAAAGGTCTTTGATTCCTCCGATAGAGCCCAAGAGATTGGTTGCCTCGTATGGCAGATAAACCACCTTATTATCCTTACCCTGAGCCACTTCCTGCATCATGCTGATGTATTTCTGAGCCAGGAGATAGTTGGCAGGATTTGTACTCTGCCCTACAGCTTCCGTAATCTTCTGAATGGCAATAGCCTCGGCCTCTGCCTTACGGATGCGGGCAGTAGCCTCACCTTCTGCATTCAGAATAGCCTGCTGTTTGGCAGCCTCAGCCTTGTTCACGATGGCAGCCTTCTCACCTTCTGAGAGCAGACGCTGCTTTTCCTTCTCACCTTCTGAAGTCAGGATGGTAGCTCGCTTGTTGCGTTCAGCCTGCATCTGCTTCTCCATCGCCTGGAGCACACTCTCAGGAGGTGTAATATCCTGCAACTCTACTCGGTTTACCTTGATTCCCCACTTATTGGTTGCATCATCCAAAACCGCACGGAGTTTGGTGTTAATCGTATCGCGGGAAGTAAGCGTCTGGTCAAGCTCCATCTCACCTATTATATTACGCAAGGTGGTTTGTGTCAACTTCTCTATAGCGTTTGGCAGATTGTTGATTTCATACACACTCTTGAATGGGTCTACAATCTGGAAATAAAGCAACGCATTTATCTGCATCTGGATATTATCCTTAGTGATTACGTTCTGACGGTCGAAGTCATAAACCTGTTCACGAAGGTCGATGCTGTTTGTATAAACGTATCTTCCGTTTCTCATCGCCACAATATCCTTTGCATGGTCAATGAAAGGAATGATGACATTAATACCCGGCTTGAGCGTAGCAAAATATCGTCCGAGACGCTCTATGATTTTCGTCTCACTCTGAGGGATGATAACGATGGTTTTCTTAACCACTACGAGTGCAAGTGCTACTAGAGCTACCAGCACATAAATTCCTATGTTCATGATGTTTATACGATTAAGTGAATAATGTTGACTCTAAACTTTCCTACTTAAACTTTTTCTACTTTGAGGATGATAGATTCGTGACCTAAGATGCGAACCCTATCGCCTACGGCAAGCGGTTCGGCAAGATGCGGAGCTTCTGCTTTCCAATCATCTCCATCCAGCTTCACTCTACCATATCCTCCGGCAGGAATCATCTCGGTCACTTCCCCAATCTGTCCAGCCAGCGCATCGGCATTACTGCGGCGGTCTTCCCCACCCTTATGCAGCGATTTCAGCAGATGCGGACGAACCAGCCAGATGCTAAGCATGGAGCAGATTGCCCAAACCACTACCTGCACCCAGAAAGGTGCTCCTACCAATGCCACAGGAATGCTGATGAGCGCACCAATGGCAAAACAAGTAACATAGAAATCGCCCGAAGACAACTCTAAGATGAGGCAGATGAACATCACCGATGTCCATATCAGCCAAAGGTTATGAGATAAATACTCCATACTTAACAATTTTTAGTTTGATTCTTCTAATCCTTATCTTCTGCGGGATGTAGTCTTCTTTCTGGTGGTAGAAGTCTTGCCCGTAGAACCTACCTTATAAGTAGTCTGAGGTTTATAATACTTCAGCGCAGTAGGCATTTCCTTCTGCAAGGCAGCAATACGCTTGGCGTCTGAAGGGTGATCACTGAAAATATCGCTCTGATTACTGCTTGAACCCTGTGACATTCTCTTCCAGAAAGGAATGGCCTGCTGAGGATCGTAACCTGCCATGGCTGCGAAGATAAGCCCCATGTAATCTGCCTCGGTTTCATTATCACGGGAGTACTTCAGATTGCGAAATGAGAAATACTGTCCGGCAACTGCACTTGCCACATTTCCTACACCATTACCTACTGTCTGGTTCAACACAGTTCCCAGAATGCTTGTGCCGGTTTGCTGGTTCTGCTGCTTGGTGAGCTGCTCAGCACTATGCTTAGCCACAGCATGAGCTATTTCGTGGCCCAAAACGATTGCCAAACCGGTTTCATTCTGAGTATAAGGCAAAAGTCCTTCATAAACCACGATTTTACCGCCAGGCATACAGAATGCATTGGCAGACTTATCTTGTACCAGATTGAATTCCCATGAATAATTCTTTACGTCGGCTTCAAATCCGTTCTGCTTCAAATAGAGTTCAACAGCATTGGCGAGTCTCTTTCCTACCCGCTGAACCATCGCCGTATTGGTTGCATTGGTCGACTTCTTGGCAGAAGCCATGTACTTTGTGTATTCCTGATTAGACAGACTGAGAACCTGCTCATCGGATACTGAGATGCGACGAGTGCGACCGGTCAGAGGCACCGTCTGTGTAGTACCGCAAGATGACAACGCAAGGGCTGTCACAACCGTCAGAACTAAAACCTTAAACTTTTTCATCTTAACTTACGTATATTAAATATGTTTATTCATTAAGCTTATGTGCTGTTTGAAACACATTTTCTCTGCAAATATACTATTTCTAGTTGAAACCACCAAAGAAAAATGAGAAAAACATGAAATATAACCTAAAAATAACACAAGATAACTGACAAAAAGGGGTGTACGAAAAAAAGATGGCAAAAAAATAAGGTGTGGCACAATCTTTGCAGTTTCGCAAAACCGTCAGACTGCCAGATGACAGCTGCCCGAGAAAGCAGCATTATCAGCAGACTGGGTTTAAGAAGTATAACATCAAAATATTTTAATATGAACGCAAAGAAAGAAGTGCCTGTATTGCTCTTGACAGGCTACCTGGGTAGTGGAAAGACAACCCTTCTCAACAAGATTTTAGCTAACGAAAAAGGTATTAAGTTTGCCGTCATCGTCAACGATATTGGTGAAGTCAATATTGATGCAGCCCTTATAGAAAAAGGTGGCGTAGTAGGTCAGAAAGATGATTCGCTCGTTTCTCTCCAGAATGGTTGCATCTGCTGCACATTGAAGATGGACCTGGTAGAACAGCTCAAGGAAATCGTAGACATGAAGCGTTTCGATTACATTGTCATCGAGGCTTCCGGAATCTGCGAGCCTGCTCCTATCGCACAGACCATCTGCTCTATCCCATCCCTCGGTCCTCAGTACATCGAGAATGGTATTCTGCGCCTTGACAGCATCGTTACCGTAGTAGATGCTTTGCGTATGAAGGATGAATTCTCCAACGGCAGCGACTTGATGAAGAAGAATATTGATGAGGAAGATTTGGCTTCGCTCGTCATCCAGCAGATTGAGTTCTGCAACATCATTCTTCTGAACAAGGCTGCAGAGGTTGAACCTAAGGAACTGGAGCACCTGAAGCAGATTATCCGTGCCATCCAGCCTAAGGCAGAAATCTTTGAATGCAACTATGGTGACGTTGACTTGAATCTGATTGTCAACACTAAGAAGTTTGATTGGGAAACCGTATCCACTTCAGCCGGTTGGATTCAGGAGATTGAATCAGAAAGAAACGAAGAGCATGAAGAAGAGGATGATGATGACGAACATGAGCATCATCACCATCATCACGATCATGACGAGGAAGACGAACATGAGCATCATCACCATGACCACGATGAGCATGACCATGATGAGCATGAGCATCATCATCACCACCATCATCACCACGATCATGACCATGAAGGCGGAGAAGTTGAGGAATATGGAATCGGTACATTTGTCTACTACCGCCGCAAACCTTTCGACCTGGGCCTCTTCGATGATTTCGTAGCAAGAAAATGGCCTAGAGACGTGGTTCGCGCCAAGGGAATCTGCTATTTCGATGATGAGCGCGACATGTGCTACGTGTTCGAACAGGCTGGCAAGCAGAAGACTGTAAAGCAGGCTGGCCAATGGTTGGCTACCATGCCGAAAGACGAACTCGCCCAGGTCTTGATGAATAACCCACAGCTGCAGAAAGAATGGGATCAGGAATTGGGCGACCGCATGATAAAAATCGTATTCATCGGTCAGCATATCAAGGAGCAGAAAGATGCTATTATTGCTGAACTCGACAAATGTCTGGCATAAAACAGATTAAAGAAGTAGACAAGCAGAACTGAAGTTATCTTCTGAACAAATATTGCAGAATCTTATTCTGCCCAGTTCTTAGCAAAAAGCAAAGGGAAAAATAGCTCAAAATGAGCAGAAAAAACGAAAAACGGAGGAAAACGAACAAAAAAGTGAAGTTTTTCCTCCGTTTTTTAGTTTAATTCGTTTTTTTTTGTTAATTTTGCACCCGAATAATAAAAGCGTAATTAATATGAAGACAAACTTCAGACAGGCGTATATTAAGGACTTTGCTGCTTGCTGGAAAGTCATCGACCAGGCTCGCCAAAGTATGATAGAATCGGGACGTCACCAATGGACTGAGGAATATCCATCAGAAAAAGACATCAGAAAAGACATAGAAAATGGCAACGCCTTCGTTCTAACTGTAAACGAAGAGGTGGTTGTCTATGGAGCAGTCATATTGAATGGTGAACCCAAATATAAGAAATTAGTAGGCAACTGGATTACCGATGGCGATTATTATGTAATACATCGCTTTGCTACGTTGCCTAGTTTCCAGCGTGAAGGTTTAGCGCGTATTTTCATCAGTAAGGTGAACAGCATGTGCGAGGTAGAAAAAATACCTAGCATCAAGGTTGACACCAACTTTGACAATACGCCGATGATCAACCTTCTGTCTTCGATGGGTTTCTGCATCTGCGGACGAGTAAACTATGGAGGAAACAGAGGTCAGCGTTTCGCCTTTGAAAAACTCTCCATAGCCATGGAACCTGCAGAATAATTTCTGGCCATCGAAAAACACAACATTTGATTAACATCCTCAAACATTCATTATGGAAGAGAAACTATTGCAGATGAAGAGCTTGGTTGAAAGACTCAACCAAGCTTCGGATAGTTATTATAACGGAAAAGGCGAACTCATGACCGACTATGAGTGGGACGCCCTTTTCGACCAGCTCAAGAGATTGGAAGAGGAAACAGGCGAAATTCTGCCTGACTCCCCTACTAATCGCGTGTCAGAAGATTCTATCGTAGGAAAGAAAGAGGAGCATGAATTTGCCGCCCTCTCTCTGGCAAAGACCAAACAGGTAAGTGATCTTGTAAAATGGGCAGAAGACCGCCCTATCTGGATTTCATGGAAACTCGACGGACTGACCCTCGTAGTAACCTATGACGGCGGAAAGCTCACCAAGATCGTTACCCGCGGTAACGGACACATCGGCACCAACATTACCCACTTGGCTCCAGCCATTTCAGGCATTCCTGCTACCATTTCAGAGAAAGGACATCTTGTAGTAAGAGGAGAAGCCGTCATTTCGTATGCTGATTTCGAACAGTTCATCATCGAAAGCGAAGGCGATTACGCCAATCCACGAAACCTCGCTTCAGGCTCACTCACGCTGAAGGATATTGAAGAGGTGAAGCAGCGCCACATCCAATGGATTCCGTTCACCCTGGTTTATACTGAGCGTGAACTTACCTCATGGGGCGAACGCATGCAGATGCTGAAAGACCTGGGAATGAATCCTGTAGAACGTGAGCGTATTGACCACCCTACCACAGAAAATATCCAGCTGGAAATAGACAAGTTTACGGAGAAGGTGACAAGCAAGAAGAATCCTTTCCCGGTAGACGGACTGGTGATTTGCTACGATGATACAGCTTATGCAGCTACCGGGTCGGTTACAGGCCACCACGCTACGAGGGCAGGATTTGCCTTTAAATGGCAAGATGAACATGCAGAGACAGAACTCGACCACATCGAATGGTCGTGCGCAGCCAGCACCATCACGCCTGTAGCAGTTTTCAAACCGGTAGAACTTGAAGGAACCACCGTGCAGCGTGCCTCGCTCTGCAATGTAAGCGAATGCGAGCGTCTGGGCATTGGCGACAAGGGAACCAGACTGCAGGTCATCAAGGCCAATAAGATTATCCCGAAGGTAATCAATATTACAGAGATTGTGGGGAGTTTTGTCATTCCCAACGAATGTCCGGTCTGCCATGCGCCAGCCGTAGTGCGCGAGAGTGAGAGCGGCACCAAGACTCTCCATTGCACCAATGCAGCCTGCCCAGCCAAACAACTTAAGAAATTTGCCCGCTTCGTCAGCAAGGAAGGAATCAATATTGATGGAATCTCAGAACAGACTGTCTGGAAATTCATCAATCATGGTTTTATCAGGGAATATGCAGATTTCTACAAACTGAAGAATTATGCGTTCGAGATTTCCTGTTTCGAAGGATTTGGCAAAAAGAGCGTAAGCAATCTTCTGGAGAGTGTAGAGAAAAGTCGCCATACTGATGGCCGTCATCTGCTCTACGCCTTGAATATTCCGCTCTGCGGCGGCGATGTGGCTAAAAAACTGCTCAGCCGTTACAAGGTGAAGGAGCTGATAGAAACAGCTCGCCTGAGCATGTTCGACGATGAGTTTGCAAGCATTGATGGCATTGGACCGGAAAAGAGTGCCAAGTTTATCGCCTGGTTCAAAGACGATATTCATTTCCAGCATGTGCAGCATCTGTTGTCCGAGCTGATTATCGAGGAGCAGAAACCTGTAGAAACGGGAAGCAAATGCCAGGGACTGACTTTCGTCGTAACGGGAGATGTGCATCATTACAAGAACCGCAACGAGCTGAAAGCTTATATTGAAAGCCAGGGCGGCAAGGTTACGGGAAGTGTGAGCAAGAGCACTAACTTCCTGATTAACAACGATGCTGCTTCGCAGAGTTCGAAGAACAAGAAAGCACATGAACTCAATATTCCGATTATCACAGAGGATGAGTTCATTGAAAAGTTTCAGGAGTAAGCAAGTGAATAAAACAAGATAGAAAAAGCGAAAGCCAGATTCCGGAATACGGACTTGGCTTTCGCTTTTCTAGTTTTAAGAACCTGCAAATTCTCTGTTATTATTCTCCCAGGAACTGACCCATGAAGAGAATGGCTCCACTATTACGTTCTGTAATGAAATAAATGAATGGGCGGTTGGCATGGAATTCTACACGCTTCATCTCGTGAGGACCCAGTGAGGTCAACATCACAGCAGCTGTTACGGCAGCAGCCTTGGTTCCACGCTCGCTTACCTCAATCTTTGCCTTCTGCAACATCTTCGATACGTAGAAGCTGCCATTGGCAAAACGGCTGAAATCTGCCGTGCCTGGCTGGAAGATACTTGGAGCTCCCAATTTACTGATAATCTGATTAAGCGACAGATCCATCTCGGTAGTGAACTTAGGGAATTTCAAATCCACCTGGCAACGGTCCATGTCATTACTCAACTTCTGAAGTTTATCTGCATCCATCTCCTTCATCACCTCGCTGATGCTCTTGCCAGCCTTAGGAAGAAGAACGGTCATCTGATAACTTCCATTTCCGTATGGCAGCTCTACAGCCTGCAACATATCATTTTCAGTATAGGCGAACTTCTTGTTCTGGTGCATCATGTTCACCTTCTTAATATCGCGGGTGTAACCGCTGAAGTTCTCGAGTTTAGTGTTCTTCGCATCAAACTTCTCCTGCCAGATTCCATTAAAATAAATAGCATTCAGGAGGTAAGAAACGGCTGCAGGGTCTACCTGGTCGATGATGCTAGGAATCATGCCTTTAGTCTGCTTCTTGCACCAGTCATTAATGCGGGCGGCAGATTTAGAATTGGTAAAGTCCATGCTCTCCACGCCAGCCTGATAAGAATCGGCTACGGTGTGAGCGAAATCGCTGTTCAGTCTGAAATTCTTGTTGATAGCGATAAAGTTGGCAATATTTACGGTTGTCTGCTTGTCAAGTTTGCCAGCCGAAAGCATCAGCGCCTTATAACAGTCATTGAGCTCCTTCACGCTCACACCCTCGCAACCGATTGCCTTCAGAATCTCCTGCTGAGTCTTGCCATCAGCACCATTCGCAAGCATTCCCATCAGATAGGCGATACTCATTGGCGAAACCACCTCAGAATCCATACCGCTGATTTGCTGATAGAGTCTGAAAGCAAAATCGTTGTTCTTCTTCACAATATTCTGCTGAGCCTCTGAGAGGACAAGATAGCCCTCGTCCATTTCCTCATCTCCTGACGGACGGGCAGCCTCTGCCTCCGTTATCTTCTCAGCCTTTGTTGCGTTCTCATTCTGTGTATTCTTGCTAGTGCTGCAAGAAGTCATTGCCATTGCAGCTGAAGCTAAAATAGCTGCACTAAATACTTTCTTGTTCATATTTCTCTAATTTATTAGTTCATTTTAATGACTCAACGCTCCTGAACCCAAAGGGACTGTTCCTCTTTAAAAGGCAGTTCCCGAATCGGAATCTGAATCGTGAGTTCTGAAGATAAAATGAAAAATCGGCTAATCCTTGCACGGGAAAAGCAGATTTTACTATTTCTTAACAAAAAAAATCTATGTTCTGTACTGAACTCTCGCATGTGGTTCAAGTACGGGCTGAAGGCCCAAAAGCTCCTAGCCCAGGGCATCGCCCTGGGTATAATGGCAATCAGCAAGGCGCCCTGTAAGGGCAAAAGCTTTCAAATATCTGACAATATACAAAGCTTTTGCCCTTACAGGGCGACAGGTTTGCGTCCATAAACACCCAGGGCGATGCCCTGGGCTAGGAGCTTCTGCCCTTTCAGGGCGTGTGGGACTTACTTGTGAAACTTAAATTCTTTACTAAAAATCAATGCAGCGGTGCCTCTTCCGAAGGTCTGCCAGGCTTTATTCTGAGATGATATCTGTTTCCATCATATTCCACGCGCATGATGTTCGTCCTGTTGGTCTTCATCTCATCGCTCGAATTAGCTACAAGATGTTCGTAGAGATCGATTGCCACATGGCCCATTGTTCTGCGCAGATTGATTTCGATGCAAGGAACCACGCCCAGTCCGATTCTGTTTACATCCTCACCTTCCTGATTCAGCACAGCCTCGCAAAATTCATCCTTCTCCCCTTTCGTGCAGATCATCATGTCAACGCCAAACGGACCACTGTAAATATCCTTCAGCGCTGGCTCCATTACCTCGATGATACGCTGTCTGATTCCGGCAAGCTGAGCCTCGCTTATGAGCGGTTTCATCATTTCCA
>ERZ1026852.1808-NODE-1808-length-10863-cov-4.208642_pt1 | contig 10863 bp, 10 predicted proteins | sample MGYA00380156_ERZ1026852 | MGnify/ENA primary metagenome ERZ1026852 (study PRJEB33269, sample SAMEA4719792) | human gut metagenome | biome: human-associated habitat; feature: organic feature; material: feces | place: Cameroon | collected 2013-10 ...
AAATGCGAAGCATTCCACTTTGCTCCAAGGCTGTTTTTTATGTTTTTGTTTTTGATTCCATCGACGATTCGGAAACAGTGCATAATCTATACCCAGGAATCTTCCACTGAACCGTAAAATGGATTAAATTGGTGTTTTTTCAACACCCATCAAATCCCACCGTATTTCTCGGTGCTATTCTTCTTTTGGGGGTTGGGGATTCCAGCGGGCTTGCTGGCGCGCTGCCATTTGAGCCTCGGCGGAGTTGTCTTGGGGTGCCCATAGTTGGGTGCCTTGCAGTTCGTCGGGCATATACTGCTGGCGCACGAAGTGTCCGGGATAGTCGTGGGAGTACATATAGTCACGACCGTAGCCAAGTTGCTTCATCAGTTTTGTGGGGGCGTTACGCAAGTGAAGTGGCACAGGGGCATTGCCAGTTTGCTCCACCAGTTGCAGCGCACTGTTGATGGCATTGTATGCCGAATTGCTCTTTGGCGATGCGGCAAGATAGATAGCGCACTCGCTCAGCGGTATTCGCCCCTCTGGCCAACCAATCTTATTGATGATGTCGAATGTGGCATTAGCCAAGAGCAGGGCATTGGGGTTTGCAAGCCCAATATCCTCTGCGGCAGAAATGCAGAGGCGGCGAGCGATGAATTTTGGGTCTTCACCGCCAGCGATAAGGCGTGCAAGCCAATACACCGCCGCATCAGGGTCGCTGCCACGAATCGACTTGATAAAAGCCGAAATAATGTCGTAGTGCATCTCCCCGTCTTTGTCGAATGCCATCGGATTCTGTTGCAATCGCTCGGTCACCACTTTATCGTTGAGCACAAACGGTTCTTTCTCGCCCAGCGACTGGTGGAGCAGGTCGAGGATATTCAGCAATTTTCGGGCATCGCCACCGCTAAAGCGAAGGAGTGCTTCCGTTTCCTCCACCTTCACCTCCCTGGTCTGGAGGGCATGGTCAAGGAGGCGCAAAAGGTCGTCCTTGTCAAGCGACTGGAGCACATACACCTGCGCGCGCGACAGCAGCGGGCGAATCACCTCAAACGAAGGATTCTCGGTGGTGGCACCAATAAGCGTGACGGTGCCGTTTTCCACAGCCCCAAGCAGGGAATCCTGCTGCGACTTGTTGAAACGGTGGATTTCGTCGATAAACAGTATAGGCCGGCCTTTGGTGAACATGCTTTGCGCATCTTTTTTGCATCGGTCGAGCACATCGCGCACATCTTTCACGCCCGAAGTCACTGCCGAAAGCGTGTAGAAAGGCACTTTCGTTTGCTCGGCAATGATGCGTGCAAGCGTGGTCTTGCCCACTCCTGGAGGTCCCCAAAGAATAAACGACGCAATGTTGCCACTCTCAATCATTCGGCGAATCACCGCTCCGGGACCCACCAAATGACGCTGTCCTATGTACTCGTCGAGCGACTTTGGACGCAATCGCTCTGCCAAAGGTTGAAAACTCATGATAAAAATAGTGTGTTATGATTCAAGAATTGTATTGATTAATGCCGTCACATCGGTCACGTTCACCTCTCCGTCGCAGTTGATGTCGCACACCTTCTGCTCGTAGGTGGTGTCGCCTAAAATGGCGTTGATGAGCGCGGTCACATCGCCCACATTCACTTCGCCATCGCCATTCACATCGCCAAGATATGCTACAATTTTGCCAAACTCCCTCCACACCGGAGCCACTTTGTACCGCTTCACGGCTTCAGCGTTGGGCACATAAAGGGTGCGGGCTGAAAGGTCGGTAAACATGCCAAAAGGCGTGGTCACCTCGCGCAGCGGAAGTGGTTCAACCGTGCCGCAATAAAATGATTTGCAACTCTTCATTCCGAAGAATGCGTTTGCGCCAATATGCTTCACGCTTGTGGGCAGGGTGAACGAGCCCATAATGCCGCAGTTGGCAAAAGCCCACTCCCCTATCGTTTCCAGCCCTTCTGGCAGGGTGATTGACTTCATCGCATCACAGCCATAGAAGGCAAAGTCGGCTATGCTGGTCACCGACGATGGCACGGTATAGGTGCGCCACGATGCGTTTTTACGGCTGAATGCCACCAGCGTTTGGGCATCTTTGGTGAGCAATATGCCGTTGATGTCGCAATAGTTTGGATTTTCGGGGTCAACGGTCACCGTTTTCAGTTGGGTGCATCGCTGAAAGGCTCGTTTGCCAATGTTGGTCACATTTTTGCCGATTTTCACTGTTTTCAACGATGTGCAACCGAAAAACGCCTCTTCGCCAACACTGGTCACGGCTTTGGGAATCACAATATCCACAATCCGTGAGCAACCGTGAAATGCAAATGCGCCGATGCCGGTAACAGTTTCGGGAATAGTGATGGCGGTGAGCGAATCGCAAGCGTTGAACGCATAATCGCCAATGGTGGCGATGCCGTCGGGAAGCACTACGCCTGTAAGGCCGTGGCACGCATTAAATGCGCCAAAACCCACCGACGTCACTTGCTTTCCTCCCAGCACAGCCGGAATGGTGACTTTTCCTGTATAATAATCATCGCCTAACACCACCGTGGCTCTGCCCGATTCATCTACAGTGTAACTGATGCCGTCGGCGACTAATCGCTGGGCGGCTAACGAGAATGTGGCGCACATCGCCAAGAGGATAGCTGATAGGCTGTTTCGTAACTTCATTTTTAACCAATATATTAATCTACGAAGATAGCGAGAATGGCGGAGATTAACAACAAACAAACTATAATTCTCAAAAGAAAAAGAGATTTATTTTGTGATTTTATGATTTTGCAGTAATTTTGCACATCGTTTCACAAAATAAGCAAGATAAAATATTAAGGTAATGGAAAACAAGCAAACGGCTTCATATATCAGCACAGGTAAAGGATTATTGGCTCTCTCGCCCATCGTGGTGTTTCTGCTGCTCTATGTGGCTGTATCGGTAATTATCGGCGATTTCTACAAAATGCCACTGTCCATAGCATTCATCATCGCCTCAATGTGGGCATTGCTTTTTACGCCAAAGAAGAAAATCACCGAACGAATCGAGATATTTTCAAAAGGCGCAGCCAACTCCAATGTACTTTACATGATATGGATATTTTTCTTGGCAGGCGCTTTTTCTGCGCTCGCTAAAGGTATTGGAGCAATTGATGCCACCGTGAACCTTGCATTAGCGTCGCTGCCGTCGTCGTTTCTTGTGCCTGGGCTTTTCATCACAGCGTGCTTCATATCCATGTCGATTGGCACTTCTGTGGGCACTATCGTGGCACTCACGCCTTTTGCGTGCCAGCTGGCTCAAAGCACAGGTGTCGACACGGCTTTCCTTGTGTCGGTGGTGCTGGGCGGCTCGTTTTTTGGCGACAACCTGTCGTTTATCAGCGACACCACCATCGCCTCGACACGCAGTCAGAAGGTGAAAATGAACGATAAATTCAAGACCAACCTTTGGATTGCGCTTCCTGCCGCCATTGCCACTTTGGGCATCTACATCTTCACAGGCGACATTCAGCACACCGCACACGCTCCTATCACCACAGCATCGTGGTGGAATGTCACTCCTTATCTGATTGTGATTGTGTCAGCTATGATGGGAATTAATGTGCTGGTGGTGCTCACCATGGGCATTATATCGTGCATCGCCATTGCGCTTTGTGGACTGGCTGATGCGAGCCTGATTGACATGTGCGGATATATGGGCGGTGGCATCAAGGATATGAGCGACCTAATTATCGTCACGCTGCTGGCGGCTGGTCTGTTGGGCGTAATTAGCCACAATGGGGGCGTGAAATACATCATTCAGGTGCTCACCCATCGCATCAATAGCTGCCGTGGCGCACAAGCCGTGGTGGCAACGCTGGTGAGCCTCGTGAACCTCTGCACCGCCAACAACACCATCGCCATCATCACCGTTGGCGACATTGCCCACAAAATTTCACAGCAGTTTCAACTCGACGGCAGAAAGGTGGCAAGCCTGCTCGACACTTGTTCGTGCATCATTCAAAGCCTTATCCCATACGGAGCACAGTCGCTGATGGCTGCCGGTCTTGCCCACCTCAGCCCTGTGGCATTCCTTCCCTACCTCTATTACACCTGGGCGCTCAGCGTGATGGTGATTATCTCTATCGCATTCAATCTCCCTCGCCGCAAAGTATAGCTAAGTGCGTTTTTCGGTTATCCCAAAATTTTGTTGATGAGGGCGGTTACATCGCTCACATCAATGTTGCCATCGCCATTAATATCGGCGGCATCGGCTGTAACACTCTCTTCCAAAATGATATTAATCAGTGCTGTCACGTCGGTCACATCACACACGCCATCGCCATTCAAGTCACCAACAACGAGACTGCCATCGCTGCTGCTTGCCGTCAGCACCAGCTCGTGAACGGCTCCTGCGCTATTCACGTCTGCCCTTGGGGCTGATATGCGCATGGTGAGCCTGTTTGTGCCCTCTGGCACCGCCAAATAATCTTCAAACACTTGTTGTGGCAGTGCTTCGCTGTAAGCGTGCTTTTTGGTAGCCACCACCTCTCCTTGCTCGTTGAGCAGTTCCAATGTGGGCGAGGCTTTAGCTATGCTGTATTTGGGCTGCGCGTACTCTTTCACCACAATCTTTGCCTGCACCTTAACAAACTTCACAGTTTTCGCACTGAATTGGGGCGAAATAAGCATATAGTTGCCGTACAGATTCACCTTGTTAGTGCAAATGGTGTTGGTGTTCAGTTCCACGCCCGACCGTGTATAAACCCAGTTATCAAAGCTATTAAGATTAAATTCCGCCAATTTCTGGGCTTGGGCAAGAATCCCAAACGCCATCCACAATAGTGTAAAAACCATCTTTTTTCCGAGGAGCAAACTTTTCATATTTTCAATAATTAATTAAGCACAACAAAAGTAATGCTATTTTCGGGGTTTTCAACTATATGCAACAAAAAAAAGTGGCAAGAGCTGTTGCTCCTACCACTTTTTGGTGTCCAAGATGAGACTCGAACTCACACGAACCATTGTTCACTACCCCCTCAAAGTAGCGCGTCTACCAATTCCGCCACCTGGACATTGCTGTGAGCGAAAAACGGGACTCGAACCCGCGACCCCGACCTTGGCAAGGTCGTGCTCTACCAACTGAGCTATTTTCGCATATTTTAAAAGAACTTCGAGCGAAAAACGGGACTCGAACCCGCGACCCCGACCTTGGCAAGGTCGTGCTCTACCAACTGAGCTATTTTCGCAATTTCGCATTATCGGAGAGGTTATCTCTCGTTTGCGGGTACAAAATTAGTGCTTTTTATCAAACTTACCAAATATTTTGAAGCAAAAATGAAAAATATGTCTGTTTTCTTCGGTTTTTCCGTGCTTTTACTTCAAAAGTCCGAAAAATTCGTTCCTCAATTCCACATTTTCAAATGCTCCGCTATATTCAAGTGTGACGGTGGTGGACTCTTGCTTTTCAGCTCCACGCATCTTCATGCACAGGTGTTGAGCCTCGCATCTCACAATCACGCCCTTGTTGGGCAGTGATTTGGCAAGTGCCTCGCAAATTTCAGCGGTAAGGCGTTCCTGCACCTGTAATCGGCGCGCAAACACATCCACCATGCGTGCCACCTTGCTCAGCCCCACAATCTTGCCGTCGGGAATATAGCCCACCGACACTTTACCGAAAAATGGGAGCACATGGTGCTCACATTGGGAATAAAACTCAATGTCCTTAACAATCACCATTTGCGAGCCAGGGTGCTCAAACACGGCAGCCTTGATGATGTCTTCGCCCGACATATCGTAGCCAACAGTGTTTTCAAGCAAAGCCTTTGCGGCGCGTTGTGGCGTTTTCACCAATCCCTCACGAGTGGGGTCTTCGCCTATCAATTCGAGGATTGCCTTGTAGTGTTCGGCTATTTTGTTGATTAATTCTTGATTGGAAAGTCTATTTTTGTTCTCCATCACTATACTAATGCTGAGCTTGAATCGAGAAGCTACAGACGAATTTACTTAAATTTGTTTACTTTATCGGTCACCACCACCACGTCGGAACGCATTGCTGGGAACGAACGCTTGATGAGTCTTGCCAGATTTTTTGCCTCTTCGTAGGTTTTGAAATCGCCAAAGCGCAACCGCCAGCGAGGTGCCACATACGACATGTAGGCACGGTATTGTGGATATTTCAATGCTATTTTCTTGGCTCGCTGCTGAGCTATGGCACGGCCGTTTTTAGCCGATGTGAATAGCACCTGCACACGATAGCCTGAATATTGCCCCACGATGGTCATGCCTGTAACAGAGCCGCTCTTCGACACCGCTATGCCTCTGTTTGCTCTTTTTGTGGCAGGAGCAGCTGGCGCAGCCTTAGCTGGCGCAGCAGCCTCCTCATGCGCTGGAGAAGAGTGCTTCTTCGCCGCAGAGTTACTTCGCTTAGAAAGTCCGCTGGGGGCATTCACGCTCACTTGAGCTTCAACATTCGAAAATCCGAAAAGAGCTATCGCCATTGCCACAACCATGCAGCGCAACGCTCTTCCTTTGCTACACTTTTTCATAGCCATAATACCTTTAAAAGCTTGCAAAAAAGCAATAAAACAAAACTGGCTACAAAGATAATAAAAAATTATCATTGTAACCAATTTTTGTGTATTAAGTAGCCGTTTATCAGCGTAAACGGCTCACCTTAGCATTTCTTTCCTGCCTCTAAAATTAGAAAGCGGTAACGATGCCCATGAAGTCAGCAGCCTTCAATGAAGCACCACCGATAAGACCACCATCGATGTTTGGCTTAGCGAAGAGCTCAGGAGCGTTAGAAGGCTTGCAGCTGCCACCGTAGAGGATAGTAGTGTCGTTAGCTACAGTTTCGCCATACTTTTCAGCGAGGAATGAGCGAATGAATGCGTGCACTTCTTCTGCTTGGTCGCTGGTTGCAGTCACACCAGTACCGATAGCCCAGATTGGCTCGTAAGCGATAACGATGTTAGCAAATTCTTCAGCGCTGAGGTGGAAGAGTGAGTCCTTCAATTCAGCCTTGATGAATTCTTCATAAGTGCCAGCGTTGCGGAGTTCGAGGCTTTCACCACAGCAGAAGATGATCTTCAAACCGTTAGCAAGTGCCAAATCCACTTTTTCCTTCAAGATTTCTGGAGTTTCGTTATAATATTCGCGGCGTTCGCTGTGGCCAAGGATCACATAGTTAGCACCAGTAGAAGCTACCATAGCTGCGCTTACTTCACCTGTGTAAGCACCTTTTTCCTTGTTAGCGCAGTTTTCAGCAGAAAGACCTACCTTTTCAATGTCGATAACGTCCTTAACAGCTGTGAGGTGAGTGAAAGGAACGCCAATCACTACGTCGCACTTCAATTCACCAGCAGCAGCCACTGCTTCATTCACTTCCTTTGCGAGTTGTACGCCTTCGGCAACTGTAGTGTTCATTTTCCAGTTACCTGCTACAATATTCTTTCTCATAATTGTAAATAAAAATATATAGTTTTAAAAAAATTATTCCCTGAATTCCGAAATTTTATGCAAAGTTACTTGAGGTTACGGAATTAACCAAACTTTTATCATTCTTTATCACTATTTTCGCCGATGGAATAGTCGTTCTTAGGCTGATAAACCGAATGGTCGCTTTCGTTATGTGCCTCATTTTCGCTCTGCTTTGGGGTTTCTTCTACTGTGGCATTTTCTGTTTCCTGGCTTTCAACCGGCGCTTGTGGAGCAGGCCGCTTGCGCACATAGCGATAGAACAGGCGCACCAGCACATGTGTGCGATTCAGCACAAAGAGCAGGAGCAACGCCAACAAAAACAGCCTCACCAAGCCCGACATCACTTCGTCACGCTGATAGTCTGAGTTGTACTGCGCCACAGGAGAGTCTGCCACCCTCACCTTATCCTCGTCGAGCGATGCAAGGGTGCGCTTCCACACCATCTTTCCATTCTCCACCAGCACCACGGCAGGATTGCCACGGGCTATGGTTTTAAGTTCGCTGTCGTCCATACGGTAGGTATGGTATGCCGCCATCGAAATGTCGTTCCACCACTTTATATCGTCGGTGCTCGACGAAGTGACCGAAAACACCTGATAGCCTTGCTCGGTGGCGTGGGCATATATCTCATTGAGGTCGAACGAGTAGCTGATGTTCACCCCTCTCAAGTCGGGAAACAGGAACATCACCACTTTACCAGTGTCGGGAAGCACATCTTCCGTCACCTCCACCCCATTGTCGTAGATAGCCAATGGTTGGGTGGCTGATGAGTCGTTCGGCTCTTTACCTTTCTTATAATGACGCTCTACAAACTCCCAGCCATCTTCCTCGTCGGGCACGCTGTCGAGGCTGAACTCTTTTTCCACGCCATCTTTCTTATACACAAACACCATGTCGGCGGCATCGCCGTCGGCACTTGCCGACACGCCCAACTGGCTTCCCACATGGTATGGCGAGAAATCCACAAGCGGTTGCTTGAAATAGCCGTTATACGCCACCGACGCCACGAATGTGAACGAAATCACACCCACCACCCAGTTGACGGCTGGGCCATAGATGCCATGCACTCGGCGATTGAAAAATGTGAGATAAACGAGTCCTGCCGTCAATGCCACATTCTTCCAGAACGACGCCCAGTTACTAATCACAAGCGCATCGCCAAAGCAGCCGCAATGCGGCACACGGTCGGTGAGCGCCAAATCGAGCGTGATGGGCAGCATCACCGCCATCATGCCTATGAGCACCACTGGCGCACCTCTGCGAAACGACCCCGTGAGCACGAACACGCCCAGCATAAACTCAAGAGCCGCCAAGGCAAACGACAGTCCGAGCGACGCCGAGCCTAAGCTCTCGAAGCCGTACACATTACAGTATTCGGCAAACTTGTAGAATCCGCCCCATGGGTCGATAGCTTTTGTGAGCCCTGAGAACATGAATGTACAGCCCAGAGCCACACGAAGCAGCCACACCAAAGTGCGATTCCACTTCTTTTTGGCAATTTTCTCGCCCCACTGTGGTAATTTAAATATTGTCATCTATTATTCCGTGCCTTCGTTATGACGAATCAGTGCAAATACTGCATAGTTGATCATATCCTGATAGTTGGCGGCTATGCCTTCGCTCACAAGCGTTTTTCCGTTCTGATTCTCAATCGACTTGGTGCGCTCCACCTTGGTGAGAATGAAGTCGGCATAACTGCTGGGGCGCATATCGCGCCACGCTTCGCCATAGTCGGTGTTTTTGTTCACCATCAGTGCCTTGGTTTCGGCAATGTACTTGTCGTAAAGGGCTATCGCCTCCTCGCGCGTCATGTCGATGGTGTCGGAGAATCCCTTTTCGAGCTGAATCATGCCAATCACGCCATAGTTCACGATGCCGATGTATTCCGAATAAATGTCATCGTCGATTTTCGCCTCACCGTTGATTTGAATGGTGCGGATACGCTTGGCATTGATAAATATCTGGTCGGTGATGGTTTGAGGGCGTGAAATGCGCCACGATGGACCATAATCAGCCATTTTTTTTATATACAGGTCGCGACAGGTGGCAACCACCTCGTCGTATTGAAGTTTTGTATCAGCCATAAATGCAGTGTTTTATAATCGATTATGCAAAATTACAAAAAAATATGGGATTAGAGCCCAAATGTTTCATATTCAGCACAAGAAACATCATCACACTTGGCTCAATTACAGCAACTGCATTCTGTAGCCAAGGCGGTAAAGCTCGGTAGCGGCACCTATGCGATAGAGCGCATGAAGCGCATCCACATAAGCCACATAAGCCTCTGGGGTGGACGGTTCTATTCCCGCATGGGAAATAATGTCGTAGGCGGTCTGTGCGCAGTGCATCACCAGCTTTGCTATAGCTTCCTGCTCTGGTTTACCCACACGGAGCACATCTTCGGCAATGGCTTCGTCCATAGCGTCGTAGCCACGCTTATCACGAAGCATGGTGTAGAAGTTTTCCTCCTTGGAGTATCGCTCCCAGTCGGTGTCCCACAGCTTAGCCACAGCCATGCCCACATACATCATCCAGCCCAGCGATGCCAGCGGATAGTTTTGGTATTCGGGCACACCGTCGGGGAGATAGGCTTCGGCAACCGACTTCCAGCACGCCTCAATATCGGTAAGGTCGGGCATTTGCTTTGGGTCGATACTTCCGTCACGAAGCAGATATTCTCTCAGTTGCGACTCAATGGTCAGTTGAATAGGGCTTTGCATTGTTTTCTATATAATTAGATACGATAAAAAAAGCGATAGCTCGTGGCTTGTATGCCATACGCGAGCCATCGCTTCTATATGAAGCCACATCAAAGGGATGTGATGAAACTCCGATAAATACAGGATTTGAGGGCACCCACACCTTTGTAATCCTCCGGTATCCGAAGATACACCTTTCGGTCGAGGCCCGCCATTGGAAAAAGGGCGCTTGCTCGGGATTTCATTAAGTTTGAAGAGTATCCCAATCAGCTTTGACGTGGCAGAATTTTCAATGAACTTTTGTATTACAAAATTAATGATTCCACTGCCTATTTCCAAATTTTTCCCACAAAAAAATCACACTCCCCCACCAAAAAATAACTACAAACATGATGCCACAGAGGAAAATCCATAAGGAAACTGAAACAACAGGAGGAACAGGCATCGGAGATGCCAAATGATGCGAAACACCATGCAAGCGTCCTTGCGTGCAAGGACGCGTAGCTTGGTGACAGCAATGCACACACAATGTGAGCCTCGGAGAGGGTCGGTAGTGGTATCGACCTCCCCCCCTCCTCACAATCATAACCGAGGCTCGAACAGGCTCAGTGGACAAATACTGGGGGGGGGACTGAAACAAAAACATAAAAAACAGCCTTTTAACATTATCCGAAAGCGCGAATAAAAATCGCATCATAACGTAGGGACATGCCTTTGGCATGTTTCGATGCAAACAGCAATGTAT
>ERZ1026852.1815-NODE-1815-length-10813-cov-9.763339_pt1 | contig 10813 bp, 8 predicted proteins | sample MGYA00380156_ERZ1026852 | MGnify/ENA primary metagenome ERZ1026852 (study PRJEB33269, sample SAMEA4719792) | human gut metagenome | biome: human-associated habitat; feature: organic feature; material: feces | place: Cameroon | collected 2013-10 ...
ATTGGCAGGCAAAATATGATTTCTAAATAACCGGACATAAGAAATATTATGGGCGGATCTCTATCCTTGGTATGGGAAGTCTTAGAAGCTTCTATATCAAACGATCATTTCCAGAGACCCGGCTTATAGCCAAGCTCCTTCGCCATCGCCATATCGGAATCGATCGACATCCCGCCTGTCATCAGAAAATCTCCTGTGATCGCCGCATTCGCCCCGGAAGACAACGCGCGCTTTCCGTGGTCTGCAAGATAAATCCTTCCTGCCGCCAGACGGATCGATGCATCCGGCAGAAGAAAACGAAATACCGCCACAGTCCGGCAGAATTCCTCGTTCGTCATCGGCTTCCGATCCTCAAACGGCGAATCCTTGATCGGATTTAATACATTGACCGGAATGGATTTCACGCCCAGCTCCCGCTCCATCAGTGCAAGCTCGATCCGGTCCTCCATACTCTCCCCGAGATTGATCAGGCACCCACTGCAAAGTGTCAGCCCGGCAGCCCGTGCAGCCCGAAGCGTTGCCATCTTGTCATCCGTGCTGTGTGAGGAGCATACCCCGGTGAAAAATGTTCTTGAGCTCTCCAGATTATTATGAAGTCTGGTGATCCCTGCCTTCCTTAACATCTCACAGTCCTCCTGATCCAGAAGACCGAAGGAACAGCACACCGCAATGCCGGTTTCCTTCCGGATCCTTTCAATGTCCTGTACGATTTTTCGGACATCATCCTTTGGAAGTCTCCGGCCGGAGGAAACAAGATCACAGCGCACAACGCCCTTTTGCGCCATGTACGCAGCCTCCTCAAGCATCTGATCCGAGCCGATCAGTGTATGCGGCTTTACCTCTACTTTATCATTAAAACAGGACTGCGGACAGAATTTGCAGTCCTCGGAGCATTTTCCACCCTTTACATTGATACAGCTGCAGATATCAAACACATTTCCGCAGAAATGCTTTCTGATCTCATCTGCCGCCTGACAAAGCTCGTCTAAATCCGCCTCTGCCAGAGTCATCGCCTCTTCCTTTGTGATCTCTTTCCCGTCCATTACCTTTTGTTTTAATTTCTGAACCATGTCTTCATCCTCCATTTCGCTTTCTATTTTATACAATCCCCGCCGGAATTACAATCAGACCGCTTTCCCCCGACTTACCGCCCCTCTTCATCACTTCCCTCATACGTCCCTTTTCTCTTGCAAAATATCAGCCGCAAAGGTAAAATTAAATTATCGAAAAGATATTTCACGGCTTCAGAAAGGAATGGTTATCATCATGAAACAGACAGTGAACGAAAAGATCATCAATGTGGCAAACGGCAGGCAGAAAGCAGATCTTGTCCTGAAAAATGCCAACATTATAAACGTATTTACGGAGAGTATCGAGACCGGTGACGTTGCGATTGCAGACGGTATGATCGCCGGCATCGGAAGCTATGAGGGTGTGACCGAAAAGGACATGACCGGCAAATATATCTGTCCCGGATTTATTGACGGACACATCCATCTTGAAAGCTCGATGGTCGCACCGACAGAGTTTGAGAAGGCGGTTCTTCCGCACGGCACGACTGCAGTGATCACCGATCCGCATGAGATCGCCAACGTTGCCGGCAGCCGGGGCATCGACTTTATGCTCAAATATACCGAGGACATGACAATGGATGTGTTCTTTGTCGTGCCATCCTGCGTCCCTGCCACAGCACTGGACGAATCCGGTGCCTGTCTCGAAGCGGATGATATCGCTCCGTTCTACAGCAATCCGCGTGTGATCGGTCTGGCGGAAATGATGAATTCCTTTGGTGTTAATCAGGCGGATCCTGCCATCTTAGATAAGATCCACGTCACACTGGAGCACGGTGGCATTATTGACGGACATGCCCCTCTTTTGTCCGGTCGTGAATTAAACGGCTATGTTGCTGCAGGCATCCGCTCCGATCATGAATGCTCCAATGCAGACGAAGCAAAGGAAAAGTTTGCTCGTGGTCAGTGGATCATGATCCGTGAGGGTACTGCCGCCCACAATCTGGATGCCCTTCTTCCGTTGTTTGAGGCTCCATATGCACAGCGGATCATGCTGGTCACCGATGACAAGCATCCGTGCGATCTTCTGCGTGACGGTCACATTGATGCTATTGTCCGTAAAGCCGTACAGAAGGGTGTCGATCCAATCCTTGCGATCAAGGCGGGCGCCTTCAATGCCGCAGCTTATTTCGGTCTGAAGGATAACGGTGCCATCGCTCCCGGTTACCACGCCGATATTACGGTACTCGATAACCTGACTGATATGAATGTACTGGAGGTTTACAAGGACGGCGAGCTTGCCGCCGAGAACGGCAAAAGTCTTGTTGAATCCTCTGTCCCGGAAATGGTACAGTCCGTGACCGACTGCGTTTACCATTCCTTCCATGTTGATCCGGTTCAGCCGGAGCAGCTTGCCATGGAAGAGCTTGGAGAGCACATCCGTGTGATCGACCTGAACGCCCATGAGCTTCTCACAGCCGAACGGATCGCCGACTGCACCTCTCAGTCCGGCTGTGCCGCCGGAGTCAATCTCACCGAGGATATTGTTAAGATTGTTGCTTTGGAGCGCCACAAAAACACCGGTCACATCGGCAAGGGCTTCCTTGGCAGATACGGTCTGAAAAAGGGAGCTGTTGCAACGAGTGTCGGTCACGATTCCCACAATCTTGTGATCGCCGGAACCAATGATGCGGATATCGCCTGCGCCGCCAACCGCGTAATCGCAAACGAGGGTGGTCTTGCCATCGCACTGGACGGACAGATCGTTGCGGATCTGCCGCTGCAGATCGGCGGACTGATGTCCACACTTCCTCTCGAGGAGGTTGATGCCCGTCTGGAGGCCATGAAGCAGATCCTTGCAGACTGGGGTATTTCCGGTGAGATTGATCCTTTCATGACGCTGAGCTTTGTCAGCCTTCCGGTTATCCCGGCTCTGCGCTTGAACACATACGGCGTCATTGATGTAAACGCACAGAAGGTTGTGAAGGCTTCCTTCTGATTCTGCAATATAACATAAAAGTCAATCCTACAAACAGCTCCTCTTTTGCCGACCCGTTTACAAATCTTTTAAATATGTAATAGGTCACAAAATGCAGTCAGCAATTTTGTAACATTTGACAGAACATTGCGGACAAATACCAGAAAGCCGTAATTTCAAGCTCTCCACAGCATTTCATGTTCATAAAACCGGTATTGATTTGCGTAACAGATGATGATATGATGAACACATAAAAGGTTATCGATTCGCTTAAACAAAATACATGGCATTTTCCGAACCGAATATTCCCTTAAAGCAGGGATGTCCGGACGGGAGCTAATCTGCAGTTATCTTCCAGCACTTCTACGATAAATAGGAAAGCGAGGTATAATAGTGGGTAACGAACAATACTCAAAAGCCACAAGAGAAACCGCAGAAAATTTAAGGATCATCGATGATGCCATGTTCCGTCTGGTAGCAGAACGAAAGGAAGTCTGCCAGGAAATACTCCGTACACTGTTAGACAAACCACAATTAAAAGTAATAAGAGTAACACCACAGTGCACTATTACAAGCCTGCATCGAGAAATTATTCTGGATGTATTATGTATTCTGGAAAACGGAGCATATATGAATATCGAGATGCAGAAAGGTTCCGGTAATGACGATATCAGGCGATGCCGTTTTAACATGGCATCGGTCACAGCAGCCTACACTCAAAAAGGAACTGATTTTGCGGACGTCCCGCAGGTAACCATCCTGTATATCACAGAGTATGATGCTCTGCATAACGGACGGACGATCACGCATATAAAGCGGTATATGGAAACAAACAATGGGCTTGCCCCGGTAGATGACGGGGAAGATATTTTCTTTGCCAACACGGTGGTGAAAGATGGTTCGGATAAATCCGAACTGCTTCAATTATTTTTACGAAATGATTCCTTTGAGGATGCAAAATTCCCGGAATTAAGTAAAGCTGTGAAATATTTCAAAGAGACGGAAGGAGGTTTGGGAAAAATGTGTAAAACTGTAGAAGATTATGCGAGGAATTACGCAAAAGACTACGCAGAAGAACGTGCAAAAATCAGTCGCGAAGAAGGACGCTCTGAAGGTCTGGCGGAAGGACGGTTAGAGGCAATACGCAAAATGCTGGGTAGCGGAGTATCCCGCGACATGATCCTTTCTATGGATTACTCCGAAGCCGAACTGCAAGCCGTTGAAAAAGAGTTGCTCACACAGGTGTGAGCCACGCAGTCATCAACACCTTAAAACAATAACTTGATTTCTTAATGGGTATGTAAGCCCATATTAGTGTGAGTCTTATAAACAGACGTTGCCCGGGTGGCGGCCGCTAATATGGCGGTACCCATTTTTATTTTCTGCATAAACAAGAAAACACCGCCGACCGGAATCATCCGATCGACGGTGAAGTTATTACACAACTTATGAGACAGCTTTACGCTGCATACTCAAAGCTTCTCCGGGAATTACTGAAGAAGTGACAGAACACCCTGATTTGCCTGATTAGCCTGTGCGAGCATAGACTGACCAGCCTGCTGAAGGATGCTGTTCTTTGAGTAGTTAACCATCTCTTCAGCCATATCTGTATCACGGATACGAGACTCAGCGGAAGTGGTGTTCTCAACAACGTTATCCAGGTTGTCGATGGTGTGCTCAAGACGGTTCTGAACGGCACCAAGTGCGGAACGCTGTGAAGAAACTTTAGAGATTGCATCTGCAATGGCATCTACTGCATAAGTAGCAGCGGAACCATTGTCATCAGCCACGTTCATTCCCTTGATTCCAAGACCAGCTGCTGACATAGAATCAATATTCACATTGATCTTATTGGTCATATCAGCATCAGCACCTACATGAAGGCTGAATGAAAGACCTTCTGTAACATCAACAGTACCCTGTGTAATCTCAAAAGTACCATCTCCGTTATTCTTTACCTCTGCACCCTTGTCTGCACCAATAGAACTTGCTTTCTTAAGCTCCTCTGCCATCTTTGCATATGCATCCTGAATGGTAATGTCATTTGCTTTTCCAGAGTTCTTCGGAACGGCATAATAAACATTTGCATCATCTTCTACATACATTCCACTTTTAACTAAAGCAGCAACATCGTCTGCTGTATAAGCAGTACCATCCTCTTTGGTTGTTACACCAATTGTATACGTTTTACCTGTATCAGATGCAGATTTTTTAAGTTTTATCGTATCGTCCTTATCAAGACCCTTGATCATTTCCTGAATATTATCAACCGTAGAGATACCCTTGTTATCAATCTGACCTGATTTACCGGTAGCTTTAATTGTGTACGTATCGCCAGCCGCTGGTGTTATATTAGCTGTTGCACCATCTTCATCCTTCCAATTGGTTCCATCATTTACATACGTTTTACCCTCATGAACTAAAGTATCACCTTTCACCCATGTAGGAATAGCTTTTGCTACTTTACTCATATCTGCACCAGCAGCACCCACCAATGTTGTCGTCTTACCATCAGCTTTTGTTGTTAATGTAGAACCTTCTTTTAGAGTTATAGCATCTGCTGTATCCGTGGTATTATCTTCAGCAAACCATCCAGCTGCCTTCGGCGTTTTCCCCGCTGATGTTGTCCCAGTTGTATCAACATAAGTATATGTCTTTCCATCCTGAACAAGCTTGTCACCCTCTGCTGCAGTATACTCTTTGATTGAAGTATAATCGCTTGTCTTAGAAGAATCTACAATGTTATACTCTGTTCCGGCAATTGTTACCTTGCCGCCAACCTCCACCTTGTCTGCTGTGAATGTTGTCTTGCCATCTACAGATGCACCAAGTGTTCCATCCAGACCAGCATCATGAGCTGCCAATGTATTTGTCTGAGTTGAACCAGACTTGTCTCCCTTTAAGAGATAGATTTCATTGAACTTTGTTGTCTCAGAGACACGGTCAATCTCAGTTGTAAGCTGCGAAATCTCGTCCTGGATTGCCTGACGGTCAGATGTAGAGTTTGTTCCGTTTGCAGCCTGTGTAGCCAGCTCGTTCATTCTCTGAAGCATTGAGTGAACCTCTGTCAGAGCACCCTCGGCTGTCTGTACTGCAGAAACACCGTCCTCTGCGTTGGTAGATGCCTGATCAAGACCACGGATCTGCTTTCTCATCTTCTCGGAAATGGTAAGACCTGCTGCATCGTCTGCTGCACGGTTGATTCTGTAACCGGAAGAAAGCTTCTCTGTTGACTTGGAAAGGGAGCCTGTTGTCAGACCCAGCATTCTGTTTGCGTTCATCGCCGTAATGTTGTGTTGTACTATCATAATATTATCCTCCTTGTTCCACGTTTGTGGTTTATGATTTGTTGTCCTCTGGAACTCCGTTTCCCGAGGGTGTTATCTATAACAAGCAGAAGTCCCGGGTGTGTTTCTGCCTATTACCATTTTAATGGGACGTTTGTCATGAGCTTTCGCTGTCCCTGTGTTCCGCCGGTTCTATTTGGCTGTATCGCCCTGATGGCGTTCATTCCAAAGAATCCGTTCGATCTCCTTCTGTGCTTTTGCAGAAATCTTCTTTTCCGGATAATAGGTGTCTTTTCTTCTCTCCGGATTTTCTTCGATGCTGCTTCTTACGATCGGAACCTCCTTCGGTGCATCGATCATCAGTCGTCCCTGTCCACCGCTGCCTCCTACATAGACCACGCGAATGTCATCACCGATATTTACATACTGTCCTTGTTTTAATGATAATTTCAGCATGATATACCTCCCTGTAACCTCGTGCAATTCCTTTATGCTACGTTTTGTATACTTTATATCGTCATGATGTTAATATCCTTTAACATATTTTTCTGATTATGCTACATTTTGTGACTTTTCAACAATTTATTTGTCAAATAATATACATAATAGCCAAAATCATTTGAGGGATATTTCGTCCTCTCGAACGGTTTTTGTACCTTTATGCAACTATTTTCGTTAATATTTCACTAATCGTCCAACAATAACTTGTGTATTTGCTACACTTTGTAACATCCGCGTTAATAGGGAGAAATATACTTATCGAAAAGAAGGCGGTGTTTGCAATGAATCGTGAATTACTCTCACAGAAATTGAAAGAATTAAGAATCGTAAATAATTATACGCAGGATTATGTTGCGGCAGCTCTCGGCGTTGTCCGCCAGACCTACAGCCACTATGAGACCGGCAGGCGTGTACCCGATGCGGAAGTTTTATATAAGCTTTCGGGACTTTATAATATTTCTGTGGATGATCTGCTTCATATAACGATGGATGTGGATCGCGATGAGTCGTATGATGCCCCTGTGCCATCCGCTTCAAGCACCGAGCTTTCTGAATATCTTGATTTTTATAATGAACCTTCGAACCGTAAGAAATATATGTTTGCCACTCCTATCGAGAAGGAGCTTCTTTACCATTTTAAGAAAATGAGCGAAGAAGATCGGAATGAAATGATTGAAATCGCCAAGATCAAGGCACGCAAGAATCCCGAAAAGGAAAAGTAAGATTATGATGTGAACAAATTTAGATATATGTTTTTATAAAATTAATTCATAAAAATAAACCGCCGTTTAAAATCCCTATCGGCGGTTTATCTGTACCATTATTCTAAGGGGCTGACCACATATTATCAGTATGTTTTTTGCACAAAAATAAAATATTATTTCTCGAAGATAACCAACGTCAACCGCCTTGTCATTCGAGTAAATATGTAATATGTTACAAAATGCCGAAGCCATTTTTGTAACATTTGTCACTCAGACGGATAATGCTTCTCGAGTCTCCTGCGACACAGGAAAAATGCCGGGATCAAAAATGCATCCGCAAAAATCCATGCCAGCGTATTTGCCATACAAATACCGAAGTAGCCTGCCACTGCCACAAGCAAGGTTCCTGCCAATGTTCTTGCCACCATTTCAAACACTCCGGCGAGGATCGCAATTCCGGAAAAGCCCATTCCCTGAATCGTGAAACGAACGGTGTTGACAAGCGTCAGCAGACAATAACCTGCCGCAGTCACCGTCATGTACTGATAGGCATATCCCATTGCCTCAACTTCTCCTGCATCCAGAAAGAGAACGGACATCCTGCGCCCAAATAATACAACAATCACAAGAAGCACGGCAGAGACGCAAAAGCCCATCAACGATGCAGCCTTCAGCCCCTTACTGACACGTTTCAGCTTTCCGGCACCGACATTCTGCCCCACATATGGAGCCATCGTCTGACCAAGTGCCTCAATCGGACAGGACAGGAAATTGCCCAGACGACCGGCTGCCGTTACGCCCGCCATAACCGTTGCGCCAAATCCATTGACTGCAGCCTGAATAACGAGTGTTCCGATCGCCGTGATCGAATACTGCAGTCCCATCGGAATCCCGATCGTACACAACCGAACCATATACCGTGGCTGCACCTTCCATTCGCTGCGGCTTCCATGCAGGATTGGAAATGTCCTGCCCACATAGAACAGACAGCACACCCCGGAAATACCCTGCGACAAAACTGTTGCCAGTGCGGCACCGATCACGCCCCAACGAAATACGAGAATAAATACCAGATCAAGCACAATATTTAATACGGAGGAAATTGCCAAAAATACCACAGGTGTCCTGCTGTCTCCGAGCGAGCGGATCAGCGCCGCCAGAAAATTATATAAAAATGTACATGGAATCCCAAGGAAAATGATCAGCATATACCAGTATGCATACTGAAATACATTCTGCGGCGTCCGCAGAAACAACAGAATGTCCCTGCAGAAAACGGATGCGGCGATCGTCATTACAGCCGCAAAGCCAATGCAAAGCCATGTCGCATTTGCCACAAACCGACGCAGTGCACTATCATCCTTTGCACCAAATTTCTGAGCCACCGGTATTGCAAATCCATTGCACACACCAATGCAGAAGCCAATCACCATAAAATTCAGCGATCCTGTAGATCCTACGCCTGCCAGAGGCTTTAGACCCAGAAATTTCCCGACGATCATGGTATCGACCATGCTATAAAACTGCTGAAATAACATTCCAAGAAACATAGGAATCGCAAAACCGATGATCAGCTTTGCCGGAGAACCTTCTGTGAGGTTTTTCATTTTACTTTTTTCTGCTGCCATTTCCTTTCCCTCCACTGCATCATTTCAAAAAGCGAAACTATTATACAAAACGGATGTCGGAAATACAATGAACATTTCGTTAAGAAAATGTATCTTTTATGTATACAGCAAAAAGTCCATTACCGGTGTCGATAACGGACTTTTGCTGCATCTGATTCTGATTTTTTACTTTACTTCTTCACAACCACTTTACACTTCGTACTTGCTCCGCTCTTCATAATGACTTTAATGGTTGCTTTTCCTTTTTTCTTTGCTATAACAACACCCTTGGCATTGACCTTCACAAATTTCTTTCCGCTGATCACCTTATACTTCTTAACTTTATCACCCGGCACTTTTACCTTAACGACAATACGCTTTTTCTTGCCGCGCTTGATCGTCAGTTTCTTCTTGGCAAGGCGGAGCTTTACAGATGATGCGGTAGAATCTTCATCGTCAAGCCCTGTGTCGCTCTGCGAAGGCTGTGGTGTAACGCCCGTGCCTGCTCCCGGTGTTGTTCCGCTCGGAGTTGGTGTTGCAGAAGCTCCCGGCGTCTTGTCCGGCGACGGTGTTGTTGACGGTGTCCCGGTCGGTGCCGGTGTGCCGCTTGTTCCCGGTGTCGGAACCGGTGTTTCGCTAACTCCGGGTGTTGGCTCTTGTGTTGGTGCAACGGTTGGTTCTGCCGTTGGCGCCTTCGTTGGTGCTGCCGTCGGTTTCACGATCGGTTTCGCGGTTGGTGCCTTTGTCGGTACTGCCGTAGGCTTCACGGTCGGCTTCGCCGTTGGCGCCTTCGTCGGTACTGCCGTAGGCTTTACTGTCGGCTTCGCCGTTGGCGCCTTCGTCGGTACTGCCGTAGGCTTTACTGTCGGCTTCGCCGTTGGCGCCTTCGTCGGTACTACGGTCGGCTTTACTGTCGGTTCCGTTGTCGGTGCCTTTGTCGGTTCTACTGTTGGCGCTGTAGTTGGCACCTTTGTAGGTACTGCTGTCGGAACCTTCGTTGGTACTACCGTCGGCTTTACGGTCGGCTCTGCTGTAGGCACAACTGTCGGCTCTGTCGTAGGTTCCGTTGTCGGAACCGGTGTGCCTGTCGGCGTTGGCGTCTGACTTGGCACTGCGGTCGGTGTTACAGTCGGTGCCGGTGTCTGACTTGGCTCTGCAGATGGCGCAGGCGAAGGCGAATCCGTTGGCACTTCAGAAACACTTGGACTTGGTGCCGTCGTCGGCAGCGGAGTCTGTGTTGGAACCGGTGTCTGACTTGGTGTTGGCGCCGGCACCGGACTTTCGGTTTCATTCGGCTCCTGTGTCGGCACTGCACTTGGCACGATCGTTGGTACCAGCGTCGGCACTGTTGTTGGATTTACGGTTGGTTCCGCCGTTGGTGCTTTTGTCGGTACTGCAGTCGGCTTCACGGTCGGTGCCTCCGTTGGCGCTTTTGTTGGTGCTGCAGTCGGTTTCACGGTCGGCTTCGCCGTTGGCGCCTTTGTTGGTGCTGCAGTCGGTTTCACGGTCGGCTTCGCCGTTGGCGCCTTCGTTGGTGCTGCAGTCGGTTTCATGGTCGGCTTCGCCGTTGGCGCCTTCGTTGGTGCTGCAGTCGGTTTCACGGTCGGCTTCGCGGTTGGTGCCTCACTCGGACTCGGAGACGCTGTTGTTTCTGTATCTGTTCCTTCTTCCGCATCCTGATGCGCCCGGTAGGTATTCACTAACCAGATTCCGGTCGTTGTCAGAT